>UMFX01013033.1_pt1 | contig 11314 bp, 10 predicted proteins | sample 1965131 | NCBI WGS metagenome assembly UMFX01 (sample SAMEA4836058, study PRJEB28245) | human gut metagenome | biome: gut microbiome; material: fecal sample | place: Denmark | collected 2008 | reverse complement strand
ATAGGGCTAGTGCAAACCACGTCTTTTAGGCGTGGTTATGATTCTTATGAAGATGCCCAAAGAAGAAAACACTTTTTGTATGCAGAAATCACTGCAAGATTATTCATTCCATTTGATTTTGTGTTTTTTTAATTTGCGTGAAACAGATGGTTGGCTGATTTGCAATGCTTCCGCGATTTCATAAGTGGTTTTATATTTTTTGGCAGCATTTTGCAAAATGGTATGCTCTAAATTGTCATAAGCCTCTTTTAAAGGAATGATTTCATCCGCTTCCAATTCTAATATAGAAGCAACAGAAGGATTCCAAGGGAGCAATCCTGCTTTTGGAATGATCTCATTTTCTTCGGATGTGACCAAAATACGTTCAATGATATTTTCCAACTCCCTGACATTGCCGGGCCAGTCATAATCCATCAGGCATTTGAGCATGCTGGGAGAAAGTTTTTTATTCATTCTGTATTTTTCATTGATATTATTTACGAAATGTTCGATCAGAGGTGGGATATCCGTTTTTCTCTCCCGTAAGGGCGGCAGAATGATGGATACCACGTTCAGACGATAGTACAGATCTTGACGGAATGTTTTATCCTGTACCATTTCTTCCAGATTGCGGTTGGTAGCGGCAATGATCCGGGTATCAATGGGAATGGATTTTGTGGAGCCAATACGGGAAATGGTTTTTTCCTGAAGGACACGGAGCAGTTTTACCTGCAAATGCAATGGCATGTCCCCGATTTCATCCAGAAAGACGGTTCCTTTGTTTGCCATTTCAAAAATACCGATATGCCCATTCTTTTTGGCACCTGTGAAGGAGCCGCCTTCATAACCAAATAGTTCTGATTCCAGCAGGTTTTCTGGAATGGCACCACAGTTGATTTTCAAAAATAAGCTGTTGTTTCGGTGGCTTTGTTCGTGTATCTCTCTGGCAACCACCTCTTTGCCAGTACCGGATTCGCCCAGTATCAGGACAGTGGAATCCACGTTGGCAACTTTATGGGCTAAAGACATGACGTTTTTGAATTCCTGGCTCTCTGCCACATAATTCTGTGTTTTCTGCATTTTGTTGAGCCGCTGTTGGTATTGGTCGATGAGAAAACGAGAATGTTTCAGGTCTTCTTCGATTTTATTCAGTACGGTCACATCTCGAACAAAGGAAACCACCATCAGGATTTCGTCCTGATCGAAAATGGGAAAGCCGTTCAGGGCTACTTTTTTACCGTTTTTGATTTCCTGTTCAATGCTGACTGGTTTTTTGGTTTCAATGACTTTTTGTGTAATGGAGGTAGAGAGATAACCTTCCTGTACAATCTGGGTCATATATTTTCCGATGAGATTTTCCGCATTTAATCCTGTGATTTCTTCATAGGCACGATTTACCTGCAGCGTCAGACCATCGGCGTTGGTGATATAAATCCCGTCGGTAAAGGTATCAAAAACCTTTTCCCAGTTTTTTGGATCTTGCATATCCAATAGTTTTTTAGACACTTGAAATCCACCTCCCTATTTTTCATTGGCATGAATATTGCTTCTTTTATATATTGCATAGTCTCCCTCACGACATGCGTTCTTCCGCTCCATGACAGGAAGAACTATCAGGAAAGCAGATGCAGGTATCCTGCATCTCTTTTTTTATTTTCCCTGAAATACGGGAGAGGGTTTTTTGCTCAGAAATGCTTCGATGGCATGTGTTCTGTCGGTGGTTTGACAAATTTCCATAAAAGCATCTGTTTCATATGCCAGCTGCTCCTCTAAAGTTGCGCCGTATGTGTGCTGCAATACTTGCTTCATCTTTTTGACGGCAAGGGGCGCAAAGCCGCAGATGGTGTTTGCCAGTTCCTTTGTTTTCTGTTCCAGTTCTTCCGAGGGTACCAAATATTGTACCAGTCCCAACCGCAGGGCTTCCTGTCCCTGAAGGGTTCTGCCTGTCAATAACAGATCCATGGCGTTGGCATAGCCGATTTTCTTTCCCAAAAGCCCAATGCCGCCAAAACCGGGGATTTCCCCCAATTTGATGGTGGGGATGCCTAACTGGATGTCGTCAGAAGCAATGACCAGATCTGCCGATAACAGGAATTCCAATCCTGCGCCCAGGCAATATCCATGGATGGAAAAAATCACCGGGCAGGGGCAGTCCCGCAGGCATTTGGCACATGCCTGTCCAAGGTTGGAGAAGCGGCGGGCTGAGTCACCTTTCAAATGCTGTTCTTCCTTAATATCTCCGCCGAACGTAAAAGCATTTGGCAGATCGCTTTTTACAATGACACAACGGATATCTTCCTTTTTATGGATGGATGCGAAAATATCGCACCATTTTTCCATCATTTCCGTAGAAAAGGCATTGCCTACGCGCTGTCGGTTTAAATGGATGGTAGCGATATGGTTTTCTACAGTCAATTGGATTTCATTCATAGTTTATTCCTCCTTTTTACTGTAAAAATGGAGCAAAAAACATGCCTTATCTGTTAATCCTGTCATTTTGCGGATGTTATGTGGTCATATTTCCTATTTTACGGAAAAACGCAGACATAAATTTTTTTTGTAAGGCATTTTGGTAATTCAAAACTGAATCAAACCATGAATGATTCAACGGTGAATCAAAGAAAACGGGAGATTTGATTCAGTTTTGAATCGAAACGAAGAAAAGCGCATTTTCTCCTTCAATATACACAAAAAAATAGGCACAATCATAGCTCCAAAAAAACAATAAAGAAGCATTTGCCTTGTTGATACCATTCTATTATATACGTATTTCATGACTTTTGAAGCGAAAAAACGAATGTTTTGTATGTTTTATATCAGGTTTTTGGTTTTTGGCACGGTTTATGCTTTATATTCGGGTACAAGATCAACAGAAAGGAGATGAAATGATTTTGGAAACAAAAAAGGCACTGGAAGGATTAAAAATACTGGATTTTACAAGAGTTTATTCTGGTCCTTACTGCACGATGCTCCTGGCAGATCTGGGAGCGGAGGTCATCAAAGTCGAGGCACCGAAAAAAGGCGATGACACAAGAATGTTTGCTCCCATCCGACAGGGAGAAAGCGGATATTTCATGTATCTGAACCGCTGCAAAAAAAGCATTACTTTGGATCTGAAACAAAAAGAAGGTAAGAAGATTGCCAAAGAACTTGCACAGTGGGCAGATGTGGTCATCGAGAATTTTTCGCCTGGCACTATGGAAAAACTGGAACTGGATTATGAACGCATCAAAAAGGTGAATCCAGAGATTATATACGCATCTATTTCGGGTTTTGGACAGACAGGACCTTATCGGAATAAGGTGGCATATGACGCAGTAGCACAGGCAATGGGCGGCTGGACAGCATTGACCGGTTTCCCAGATACCACACCAGTACGTGTGGGACCTGCCCTTTCCGACGCAGCAACAGGCATCCATGCCATGGCAGCGATCCTGACAGCAGTCATTTACAAACGGAAAACAGGCAAAGGACAGTATATCGACATTGCCATGATGGACACCGTATTCTCCATGCTGGAAAATGCTGTACCCATCAAAACCCTTATGGGAGAAAATCCCGACAGAATCGGCAATTCCAACCCCAGTTCTGCACCTTATAACCTGTACCGCACCAAAGAGAGCCATATCGTCATTGCAACAGCCAATGACGCTTTGTTCAAAAAGCTCATCGGTGTCATGGGCAAACCGGAGCTGATCGAGGATGAACGATTTGCTACAAATCCAGATAGAAAGAAAAATGAGAAAGCACTGGATGCCATCATTGAAGAATGGACCATGCAGCATACCAATCAGGAAATCGAGCAGATGCTGGATGAGGTGAGAGTCCCTGTGGCTTCTCTGAAAACCATTGCGGAACTGGTGGATGATCCCCAGATTGCAAACCGCAACATGCTTGTTTCTCTGGAGCATCCTGTCGTAGGAACTGTCCGTTATCCGGGCAACCCCCTGAAACTGCAGGAAACACCGCCCCAGCCTACAGAAAGAGCGCCTATGCTTGGCGAGCATACAGACCGGATCTTACGGGATGTACTGCATTATGGTCAGGAAGATATAGATAAATTCAGACAGAATCAAATTATTTAACCCAGAGGAGGAATGTTATTATGATGAATGGACAACAGTACAAAGACAGCCTGCGGAAGCTGCACCCCGTGATTTACTGCAACGGCAGAAAAATCGAATGCGTTGTGGATGACCCCATGACAGCACCTCATGTTAACTCTGCAGCGATGACATATGAATTGGCTTTCGATCCCGAATACGAAGATCTGATGACAGCCATTTCTCCTTTCACCGGCAAAAAGATCAACCGTTTCACACATGTACACCAGAGCACAGACGACCTGATCAAGAAAGTAAAAATGATGCGTATGATCGGTCAGAAAACAGGTACTTGCTTCCAGAGATGCGTTGGTTTTGACGCTATGAACGCTTCCTTTATCACAACATATAAGATCGACAAAAAATATGGAACAAATTACCATCAGCGTTTGATTGACTATATGACTTATGTGCAGGATAATGACCTTATGATTGCCGGCTCCATGACAGACCCCAAAGGTGACAGAAGCAAAAAGCCCAGCCAGCAGGCAGACCCCGATCTGTTCGTACATATCGTAGAAAGAAGAGAAGACGGTATCGTCGTTCGCGGCGCAAAAGCCCATCAGACAGGTATGGTAAACTCCCATGAAATGCTGATCCTGCCTACTACAAACCTGGGACCCGACGATAAAGATTACGCAGTTGCTGCTGCAATCCCCGTAGACGCACCGGGCGTGATCCATTTCTTCGGCAGACAGACAAACGAAAACAGACGTCTGGAAGGCGATATCGATACTGGTAACGCAGAATACGCAATCGTTGGCGGCGAAACACTGACAATCCTCAACGACGTATTCGTTCCTTGGGACAGAGTATTCATGTGCGGTGAAACAGATCTGGCACAGGAATTCGTAGAAACATTCGCATCTTATCACAGACAGAACTACGGCGGCTGCAAAGTTGGTGTTGCTGACGTTATCATTGGCGCTTCCGCTTCCATGGCTGAATACAATGGCTGCCCTAAAGCTTCCCATATCAAAGATAAACTGGTTGAAATGGTACATCTGGCAGAAAGCATGCACTGCTGCTCCATCGCATGTTCCGCTATGGGTCATAAAACAGAAGCAGGCAGCTACTATGTAGACACACTGCTGGCAAATACTGTAAAACTGAACTGCACAAAGACCATGTACGAAATTTCTCGTCTGGCACACGATATCGCCGGCGGTTTCATCGCAACACTGCCTTATGAAGCAGATTACCGCTCCGAAATCGGTCATGACTACATCGATAAATATTTCGCAGGCGACGCGAAATTCCCTACAGAAGAAAGAATCCGTATGGCAAGACTGCTGGAAAACATGACAGGCGGTACAGCACTGGCAGAAAGCATGCATGGCGCAGGTTCTCCTCAGGCAATGCGCGTTATGATCCAGAGAGAAACCAATTGGGAACAGAAGAAGAAAATGGCGAAGAAATTAGCTAAAATCGAAGTGAAGGAGGATTGAGCCATGTTTCAGACACCAGTCATTGTAAGCGGCGTACGAACGGCAACAGGTAAGTTCGGCGGCGCGCTGAAAGATATTGAAGCGCCTGCGCTGGGGGCTCTGTGCACAAAGGAAGCCCTGAAGCGTGCCAATATTACAGGCGATATGGTAGATGAAGTTATCATCGGTACCCATTTCCAGGCAGGGATCAAAGCCAATTCCGCAAGACAGGTATCTTTGGGCGCAGGCATCCCTGTGGAAGTACCTGCATGGACAGTCAATAAAAACTGTGGTACTGGTCTGAAAGCCATCCAGTCTGCGGCAGAACATATCATGCTGGGTGAAGCGGACATCATGGTAGCAGGGGGCTGCGAAAGCATGAGCCGTATCCCTTATGTGCTGAAAGATTACCGTTTCGGCGGCAGAATGGGCAGTGGTCAGGTTCTGGACTCCATGCTCTATGACGGTCTGGTAGACCCCTTCATGAATTACCATATGGGCATCACAGCAGAAAACGTAGCAGAAAAATGCGGCATCACAAGAGAGATGCAGGATGAATTTGCACTGCTGAGCCACAAACGTGCACAGGAAGCGGCAGAAGCCGATAAATTTGATGAAGAAATCATCCCTGTGGAAGTGAAAACAAAAAAAGGCACTGTGATCTTTGATAAAGACGAAACCATTCGTTATGATGCAAAGATCGAAGATTTTCGGAAACTGAAACCTGCCTTCCGTCCTGACGGCGGTACTGTTACAGCAGGGAATGCTTCTGGATGTAACGACGAAGCAGCCATCGTTGTAATGATGAGCGAAAGAAAAGCCAAGGAACTGGGTCTGGAAATCAAAGCAGCACTGCGCGGCTTTGCTTCTGCCGGCATCCATCCTTCCATCATGGGCTACGCTCCCGTATACGCAGTACAGAAACTGCTGAAGAAAGTGAATATGACAGTAGACGACATCGATCTGTTTGAAATCAATGAAGCCTTTGCGGCACAGGCATTTGCCTGCGTAAGAGATCTGGGGCTTTCCATGGATAAAGTCAATGTAAACGGCGGCGCCATTGCACTGGGTCATCCCGTTGGCGCAACAGGTGCTCGTCTGACCATCAATATGATGAATGAACTGCGTCGCAGAAACTGCCGTTATGGTGTTGTAACTCTTTGCATCGGCGGCGGTCAGGCCATTGCGGCACTGGTAGAAAATGTGGCAGGAGGTGCGAAAGAATGAACGTAAAGAAGATTTTTGTCATCGGTGCAGGACAAATGGGTTCCGGCATCGCCCAGGCAGCTGTCATGGGGGGATTCGAAGTTGTTGTGCGGGATATGACAGATGATATCATCAATCGCGCTCTGGATAAGATTCAGAAAAGCCTGAGAAAAATGGCTGATAAAGGCAAGATTTCCGCAGATGACGCAGAAAGAATGATCGGCAATCTTTGGGGGACAACACTGCTGGAAGATGCAGCAGATGCAGATCTGATCATTGAAGCAGCAGTGGAAAACATTGCAATCAAAACACATATTTTCCAGGAACTGGATAAAATCGCAAAACCCGAAGCCATTCTGGCTACCAATACATCTTCTCTGTCCATCACAGAGATTGCGGCAGCATCTAAAACACCCGAAAGAATCGTGGGTATGCACTTCTTCAACCCCGCATCCGTTATGAAACTGCTGGAAATCACAAAAGGCTACCTGACAAGCCAGGAAGCCCTGGACACTGCTCTGGCAGTAGGGGAAAAGATGGGCAAAGTAACCATCGTTGCATTGGATAAACCCGGATTTATCGTAAACCGTATGATCGACCCTATGCTGAACGAAGCCATCTGTTTGGTAGAAGAAGGCGTAGGCACACCGGAAGATATTGATAAAGGTATGAAATTTGGCTGCAATCATCCCATGGGTCCTCTGGAACTGACAGACTTGATTGGTCTGGATGTATTGCTGGCAGTTATGGAAGTATTCTATAAAGAATACGGCGATCCCAAATATAGACCCGCACCCCTGCTGCGTAAAATGGTACGCGCAGGCAAACTGGGCAGAAAAACAGGCGAAGGCTTCTATAAATATTGATTGAAAAAGGAAGCGAAACTGTGAAAATCGGTGTAAAGTTTTGCGGAGGCTGCAATCCCGGGTATGAGCGTAGCAAAATTGTAAAGCGGATCTGTGCGGAGTTTCCACAGGTAGAAATTGAACCTGTACGAGAGGAAAGCGCATATGATTTGATACTGCTCATCAGCGGCTGTCATGCGGAATGCTTATCAGTTGCCGCATGGCAGCAGCAGGCCCCGGTGATTTCCATTTATCAGGAAATCGATTATGATAAGATTCAAAAATATTTAAGTGACATGTGCGGAAAAAATTCATGATAAAAAGGAGGCGCAAAGAGTATGTCTTTTACTCAGATATTGATGTGGATTATGGCCATCGGCGCGTTGGTCGGCGGCTTGGATAAAGTGTTTGGTAATAGACTGGGACTAGGCGAAAAGTTCGAAGAAGGTTTCAATGCCATGGGGCCTTTGGCACTGGGCATGGCTGGTATGGTTTGTCTGTCCCCTGTAATTTCTGACGTTATCGCGCCGGTCATCGGTCCTGTATTGCAGAAGATCGGTTCCGACCCGGCGATCTTTGGTTCCATCTTACCCAATGACACAGGCGGTTATTCCCTGGCAATGTCTATGGCAACAGATGAAACAGCAGGTCTGTACTCCGGTTTGATCGTAGCTTCTATGCTGGGTAGTACAGTCACATTCTCCATCCCTGTTGGTATGGGTCTGATCGAAAAGAAAGATCAGCCTTATTTCGCCAAAGGTCTGGTTATTGGTATGATCACCATTCCCATCGGTTCCGTTATCGGCGGTATGATCGCTGGTTATCCCCTGATGCTGGTACTGATGAACACCATTCCCGTTTTAATCATTTCTGTTTTGTTGGCAATCGGACTGAAATTTGCGCCTACCAAAATGATGCGTGGTTGTCTGCACTTCGGCAATATCGTCGTTGTCATCATCACACTGGGCCTCATTGCGGCAGCTTTTGAATATATGACAGGCATCGTATTGATCCCCGGCATGGCACCCATCGAAGACGCCATGAGCATGATCGGCAATATCGCCGTTGTTCTGCTTGGTACATTCCCGATCCTTTCCCTGCTGACAAAAATCCTGGATAAACCTCTGACCGTACTGGACCGCAGAATCGGTATGGACGCTACATCTACAGCAGGTATGATCTTCTCTTTGGCAAATAGTATTCCTGTATTTAAAATGATGAGTGATATGAGTTCAAAAGGTAAAATCGTCAATATCGCATGGATGGTCTGCGCAACAGCAGCCCTGGGGGATCACCTTGGATTCACAGCTGGTGTACACCCTGAAGCGATTCCTGCCGTTGTTATTTCCAAATTGCTGGGCGGCGCCGTTGCCGTAGTCCTGGCATTGGCACTGACAAAGAATACAGATGCAGAAGATGCGGAAAGTCGCCGCATTGAAGAAATGGAAGCAAAACACACAGCATAAAAGAATGGAGGCATGTACAATGAACACAAACAGAGCTAAGGACATCATGAACATCGCGGTTATGAACTTTAAAGTATGGACAGGCGATAAAGAAACAAACCTGGCACATATCGAGGAATATACCGTTGCTGCTGCCAAAAGAGGCGCTGATCTGGTGCTGTTCCCTGAAATGTGTCTGATGGGCTACGACTATTTTATTGATGAAACCATCCCTATGGAACAGAAAATCGCCGTTACAGAAACCGCACAGGGTCCTTCTGTAAAGAGAATCGAAAAAGTAGCAAAAGATTATGGCGTATATGTAATCTTTGGTATGTCTGAAAAAATGTCAGAGGATGCGACAGATCTGTATAACTCCGCAGTTGTGCTGGGACCTGACGGTTTCATCGGCACATATCAGAAGATCCATCCTTTCGGCACAGAAAATCTGTGGTGCAAAAAAGGTGAAACACCTTTTATGTTTGACACAGAATGGGGTCCCATTGGTCTGGGTATCTGCTATGACAGCTATCAGTTCCCTGAATTGGTACGCTATTATGTATATAAAGGCGCAAGACTGTACCTCAATCCCACTGCTGTTATTGAAGAAATCCCTAACGAAGGCAGCAGAGAAGCTTTTGTTAGATGCTATACACCTCATCTGGAATACAGCGTTCTGGCAAGTTCCGTATATATTGCCAGCGCGAACCTGACAGGCTATGACAATGCTTCCTATTTCGGCGGCGGCAGCATGGTCATCGGACCCAAAACAAATGCGTTCGGCGAAGTGGATGTGGTACGTTATATCGGTGATGACAGAGATTATCAGGCAAAGATGTTCATCGGCACCATCGACCTGTCTTTGGCAGTGCGCCATCAGTGCACCGTAAATCCTTACGCTGGCACACCGGACTTCAGACCGGAAATTTATAAAAAATTCTATGAAGACCTGGAAGAAAAATAAGGGGGATTAGAAATGAAAAATGTAACATTTGACCTGACCGGAAAGGTTGCTTTGGTCATTGGCGGCACAACAGGCATTGGACATGCCATTGCCATGGAATATGCAAGATGGGGCGCCAATGTCATTGCAGTCAGCAGACGTGCCAATAAGTGCAAAGAAGTGGCTGACGAAATCCGGGCAGAAGGCGTACAGACTTTGGAATTTCCTGTAGACGCACAGGATAGAGAACAGCTGGTACAGCTGAGAGATAAAGTTGTGGAAACCTTTGGACGCATTGATATTTTGGTCAATGCTGCCGGCGTGAACCGCAGATACAACGCAGAAGATTTCCCTATGGAAGAATATGATGCCGTTATGAATACCAACTGCCGCTCTCTGTTCATGAGCACACAGGTCATTGGACAGCAGATGATTAAGCAGGGGTATGGCAAGATCATCAATATCGCATCTATGGGTGCATACCTGGGCTTGAACCGTGTCGTTCCTTACTGCGGCAGCAAAGGCGCTGTTTTGCAGATGACAAAAGGTTTTGCTGTAGAATGGGCAAAATATAATGTACAGGTCAATGCCATTGCGCCCGGTTATTTCAAAACAGAACTGACATCCGGGCTCCATGAAGATCCCGAAAGAGAACAGGCTGTTTTGAACCGCAACCCTATGAAACGCTGGGGCAATGTGGAAGAACTGACAGGCGCTGCCATTTTCCTGGCAACGGACGCGTCCTCTTTTGTAACAGGTACATGTATTCCTGTTGACGGCGGCATGCTGGCAATGGGCGTCTGAAAAAAAGAATGGAACAAAGAAAATGCGGGGGATGCAAAAAATCCCTCGCATTTTTATCAGAAAGGAGAAAAAATATGTTTCGCATTGTCAATAAAAAAGAATTAAACAGTGCTGTGACACTGCTTGAAATCGAAGCCCCTTTTGTGGCAAAAAAAGCCAAAGCGGGGCAGTTTATTATTTTCCGCGTAGATGAGTTCAGCGAACGTGTCCCTCTGACCATCGCTGATTATGACAGAGAAAAAGGCACCGTCACCATCATCTTCCAGAAAGTTGGTCTGTCCACAAAACTGCTGGCAGAAAAAGAAGTGGGTGACTCCATCCGTGACTTTGTAGGTCCTCTGGGCGTTGCCACAGAATATGACGGCTTCAAGAAAGTTGCTGTTGTCGGTGGTGGCGTTGGCTGCGCCATTGCTTATCCTCAGGCAAAAGCCCTCCACGAACTGGGCGTAGAAGTAGACGTTATCGCTGGCTTTAGAAATAAGGACATCGTTATTCTGGAAGAGGAAATGAGCGCTGTTGCCGACAACTACTACCTCATGACCGATGACGGCACAAAAGGCGA
>UMFX01044695.1_pt1 | contig 11327 bp, 17 predicted proteins | sample 1965131 | NCBI WGS metagenome assembly UMFX01 (sample SAMEA4836058, study PRJEB28245) | human gut metagenome | biome: gut microbiome; material: fecal sample | place: Denmark | collected 2008 | reverse complement strand
GGAAGAGCGCCGGTCTCCAAAACCGGAAGCGGCAGGTTCGAGTCCTGCAAACGGTGCCATGCGGCGGGCGGCGCGTACCCCGCCCACGACCGAATACTGACAGAGAACAGTGTAAAAAACTGAGGTCTCACACACGAAAGGAGTTTCCACCATGAAGCGTGAAGACGTGAAGAACAAGATCCCCGGCATCACCGATGAACAGCTGAACTGGATCATGCAGGAGAACGGCGCAGACATCAACCGGGAGAAGTCTGCAGCCACCGCCCTGCAGACCCAGCTGGACAACGCAAACGCTCAGCTCAAGACCGCGCAGGACGGCCTGAAAGCCTTTGAAGGCGTGGATGTGGCAGGCCTGCAGGAACAGGTCACCAAGCTGAAGGCCGACATGAAGGCGCAGGCCGAGGGCTTTGCCTTTGACAACGCGCTGGACACTGCCATCCTGGGCAGGAAGGGCCGCAGCGTCAAGGCAGTGCGGGCTTTGCTGGATCTAGACGCCCTAAAGGGCTCTGCCGACCGCAGCACCGACATCGGCAAGGCGCTGGACGAGGCTGCCAAGGCGAACCCGTGGGCCTTTGGTGATGGCCAGCCCGGGTACCCTGACGTCAGGGATGGCGGAGACCCGCATCACACCCCCACCGGCTCTACCAGCGAGCAGTTTGCAGACTGGTTTGCGCAGGTGACCAAGTAACAAAGGAGTATTTTTATGGCGACTGATATCAACCGTACCACCTCTATTGCCCTGCCCGGCGAGGTATCCAGCGAGATCCTGCAGAAAACGCAGGAAAGCTCCGCTGTCATGTCTCTGGCCCAGCCGATCAAGCTGCCGGGTCTGGGCGTGACCATTCCCGTTATCACCGGCGACCCGGAAGCCGCATGGGTGGCGGAGACCGCAAAGAAGCCGGTCAAGCGCGGCACACTGGACACCAAGATCATGCAGCCCTACACGCTGGCTGTGATCGTGCCCTTCTCCAACCAGTTCCGCCGCGATGTGCCCGCACTGTACAAGCAGCTGGTGAGCCGTCTGCCGCTGGCTCTGGCACAGAAATTCGACGCTACTGTGTTCGGCGGCGTCACCGCGCCCGGTTCCAACTTTGACACTCTGAAGAGCTGCACCGCGCAGGAGATCGGCACCGACGCCTATGCCGGTCTGGTGGCCGCTGACGCCGACATTGCCGAGCACAACGGCATCCTGAACGGCTGGGTGCTGTCCCCCAAGGGCAAGGCTCTGCTGCTGAATGCTGTGGACGGCAACAAGCGTCCGCTGTTTATCAACAACGTTGCCGAGGGCGCTGTGCCTATGATCCTTGGCTCCCGCACCCTGCAGAGCAAGGGCGCTTACCTCTCCGGCACGCCGGATGTCGTTGGTTTTGCCGGTGACTGGACGCAGGCCATGTACGGCACTGTGGAGGGCGTGCAGATTGCCATTGCCGATCAGGCAACGCTGCAGGATGGCGAGGACACCATTAACCTGTTCCAGCAGAACATGTTTGCCGTGCGTGCCGAGATCGAGGTGGGTTTCCGCTGCGACACCACCGTGTTCAACAAGCTGACCAAGGCGGCGGGCTGATGATGAAGTTCATCAATCAGCTGACCGGCACGGTTATGTATGTGGCCGAGGAGCGCACGGCAGAGTATGCTGCCGCAGGCCATAAGCAGGTGGCGCAGGATCCTCCCGCAGCCGCTGCGGCTGAAAAGCCCAAAACCGTCCGCAAGGCCAAAGCAAAGTGAGGTGACGCCATGCTTTACGCTGAAGTGCAGGACGTGGAAGCAGGCTTCCGCGCCTTGTCCCGAGACGAACAGCCACAGTGCGCTGCCCTGCTGAGCGAAGCCGCCGTGATCATCGACAGCTACAACCCGGATGCAGGCAAAGATGCCAAGCGGGTGGTCTCCTGCCGGATGGTGCGCCGTCAGCTGGGCGAGAGCGACAGCGGGGGCGGCGTGTCTTTTCCCATGGGCTCCACGCAGGGCACTGCCACGGCGCTGGGTTACAGCCAGAGCTGGACTATGAGCGGCGGCTCTTCCGGTGAGCTGTATCTGTCCAAGCTGGAAAAGAAGCTGTTGGGTGTCGGCAGCCGCGTCGGTGCTCACAGCCCGCTGGAGGACTTATGCTGAAAGGGATCGATATCACTCTCTATACCAAGAAACAGACCGGAGAGGACGGCTTCCATGACCCGATTTATGAGGAAACGCCCGTCACCGTGCACAACGTGCTGGTGGGCGAACCCTCCGCCGATGAGATCACCACCGAATTGCAGCTCACCGGGCGGCGGCTGGCCTATACGCTGGCCATCCCCAAGGGCGATACCCACGACTGGGAGGATGCAAAGGTAGAGTTCTTCGGCCAGAGTTTCCGCACCTGCGGCGGTGTCGTGCAGGGCATTGAGAGCATGATCCCGCTTTGCTGGAACAAGAAAGTGCAGGTGGTGCAGTTTGAGTAAGGTGAAGATCGAGCTGAACAGCTCCGGCATCCGGGCGCTGCTGCGCTCTCCTGAAATGCAGGCGGTGCTGAAAGACCGTGCCGACACCGTGAAGGACCGTTGCGGCGATGGCTACGAATCCTATGTGGCCCCCACCCGCGCCGTGGCTGTTGTGGAGACCGCTTCCCGCAAGGCCTATGACGACAACTCGGCCAACAACACCCTATTGAAAGCCGTCTCCGGCAGCCGCAGCGGCGCAACAGTGCATGAACACAAGCGCCGCCTGAAAGATGGGCGTGTCATCACAGTGAGGAGCTACCAGAGAAAGAAATGATCGAAGAAGTCATCTTGAACTACCTGCGGAAAAATGCCTTTTCCTGCTACATGTCCATGCCGGAGAAGCCCTCCGGCAATTTTTGTATCCTCGAAAAGACCGGTGACAGTCCGGACGAAGGCATTTACACGGCCATGCTGGCGGTGCAGTCCTACGGCAGCAGCGATTTTTCTGCCGCTCAGCTGAGCCATTTTGTGGTGCAGGCTATGCTGGACGCCGACACTCTGCCGGAAATCGTCTCCTGCGACCTTGTCACTGAGTACAATTTCCCGGATACCACCCGCAAACGGCCAAGATATCAGGCCGTCTTTTCTATTACACATTACTGACGAAAGGAAGTATCTCTATGGATGCAAAAAATGTAAGCGCCGCAAAGCCCAAGGTGGGCGGTGCCGTCTGGCGCGCACCTCTGGGCACCCCGCTGCCCACGGATGCAAAGTCCAAACTGAACGAAGCCTTTGAATCGCTGGGCTACATTTCCAGTGACGGCCTGACCAACTCGAACTCTCCCAGCAGCGAGAACACCACGGCATGGGGCGGTGATACCGTGCTGACCCAGCAGACCGAAAAGCCGGACACCTTCGCCTACACCCTGCTGGAAGCCCTGAACCCGGCGGTGCTCAAGTCTGTCTACGGCGATAAGAACGTTGCCGGCACGCTGGAGACCGGCATCACGGTCAAGGCCAACAGCGACGAACAGCAGGACTGCAGCTGGGTCGTGGACATGGTAATGAAGAACAACGCGCTCAAGCGCATCGTGATCCCGGATGCGGCAGTGTCTGCCGTGGGCGATATCGTCTATTCCAACGGTGCGGTGGGCTACAACACCACCATCACCGCGGTGCCGGACACCGAGGGCAACACCCACTACGAGTACATTCTGGGCGGCACTGCCGCCACCCAGTCTGCCGCCGAGAGCACCGCAGACAATAAGGAGGTAAAGGCATGATTGCAAAAACGGAATCCGGTTTTGAGATCGAGCTGGACGATGAAGCCATGAACGACGTGGAGCTGGTGGAGGCCATCGTGGAAATGGACACGGACGGTACCAAGCTGTTCTATGTGGCGGACCGCCTGCTTGGCAAGGAAGGCAAGAAGAAGCTCTACGACCACCTGCGTGACGCCAAGGGCCGCGTGCCGGTGGTTGCCTTTGGTGCAGCGATCGGTGAGTTGATCCGCAGCTTTTCCGCAGGAAAAAACTCTGCATCCTCTCCGAACTGATCGCATCGGACGAGGACGCGCTGACCTGCGATTTTGCGCAGTATTACCACGTTCTGGACTGGCGCAGCCTGCCGCCGCGTCTGGCGGCCACCCTTGCTGCAGGTCTGCCGGAGAGCAGCCGCAGTATGCTGCGGCTGGCCGGGCAGCGGGTGCCTATAGAAGATCAGCTGCAGGCATCTGCTGCCGACACGCTGAACCGCATCGAGTGGTGGTTGCTGGGCAAGCCCGGCAGGCCGCCCAAGTCTATTCTGGAAGCTCTGACCGGCACAGGCTCCGGCAGCGACACGGAGGATGTGCAGAGCTTTGCCAGCCCGGAAGAATTTGAAGCGGCCATTGCTGCGCTGAAAGGAGGTTGATGGAGATGCCGGACAAAATCGAGATGGCGAAAGCCTATGTGCAGATCGTGCCGTCGGCAGATGGCATCCGGGCTGCACTGACTGACGTTTTTGACGAAGAAACGGACGGCTTAGGCGCAAAGGTTGGCCAGAGCATTGGTGCCCAGCTGGTCGGCACTATCAAAAAAGTGCTTGCCGCCGCTGGCATCGGCAAAATCATCAAGGATTCCATCGACATGGGCGGTGCCCTGCAGCAGAGCATCGGCGGCATCGAGACGCTGTTCAAGGACAGTGCCGATACCGTCAAGCAGTATGCCGCACAGGCGTACCAGACCGTGGGCCTCTCCGCCAACGACTACATGGAGCAGACCACCAGCTTTGCGGCCAGCCTGCTTTCCAGCGTGAGCAAGGATACCAATGCCGCCGCCCAGCTTGCCAACATGGCCATGGTGGATATGGCCGACAACGCCAACAAGATGGGCACGGATATGCAGGATATCCAGAATGCCTATCAGGGCTTTGCCAAGCAGAACTATACCATGCTGGATAACCTCAAGCTGGGCTATGGCGGCACGCAGGCCGAGATGCAGCGTCTGCTGACCGACGCCGAGAAGATCTCCGGCGTCCATTATGATCTGGGCAACCTGGCCGACATGTACAGCGCCATCCATGTGATCCAGCAGGAAATGGACATTGCCGGCACAACGGCGAGAGAAGCCGCAACGACCCTGACCGGCAGCTTTGCGGCCATGAAGGCAGCGGCGCAGAACGTGTTGGGCAATTGGAGCACCGGCGCAGACCTGACGGCACCCCTGCAGGCACTGACGGACACGGCCCGGATCTACCTTGTGGACAACCTGCTGCCCATGATCGGCAACGTGCTGCAGGGCATCCCGCAGGTCATTTACGGCCTTGTGCCCGAAGTGGTGCAGACCGGCACCGAGCTTCTCGGCTCTCTGGCGCAGGGCTTCACACAGGGCATCCCGGATTTTCTGGCGAATGCTCTGCCGCAGCTGCTTTCCTTTACAGAAAACCTGCGGGAAAATGCCGGGGAGTTCGTGAACGCCGGTCTGGATATGATCACCCAGCTGGCCAACGGCCTGATCGCAGGCCTGCCGGACCTCATCGCCTATGTGCCGGATATCATCATCAATATCTGCGGCATCATCAGCGACAACATGCCGAAGCTCCTTGCAGAGGGCGTCTCGCTGGTGGTGCAGCTGGGCGTGGGTATCGTAAAAGCCGTGCCTGACCTGCTGGCCAACTGGAAGAAGATCCTTCAGGCCGTGTTATCGGTTATTTCTGCAGTGAACTGGCTGAACATCGGCAAGAACATTCTCACCGGTGTGGCAAGCGGCGTCAGGAGCATGGGCTCTTCCATGCTGAATGCCTTCAAGGGTGGTTTTTCCAGTGCTTTAGCCTGGATCAAGAGCCTGCCCTCGCAGGCGGTTCAGTGGGGCAAGAATCTGATCCAGAGCTTCATCAACGGCCTGACCGGCAAGGGTAAAGTGGCGGGTATCGCTCCCGCAGCCACTGCCGGTTTTACCATCGCCGATGTTGCCAGCCGTGACGAACTGGCCGACTGGACCTCTGCCAACACTAGCCTTGCCGACAGCGCCCAGACCGTGGCGGATATCGCTATCCCGGCCTATACCAAGTCCGGCAATGCGGCAGCCGCCGCAGGGAAAGCAGCGGGCACAGCCGCAAAGGCCGCCGCATCGGTGGTCAACTCTTACTCTGACACGGTGACCGAGGTGCTGGGCAAAGTGACCCGCACCACCCAGACCGTAAACGAGGAGCTTTCCAACGGAAAGAAGCAGCAGACCCAGACCATCACCGAGACCAGCCGTCAGCTGGTGAACGGTGTGCTGAAGGACATCAAGACTGTCACCGAGATTGACGCGATGGGCAAGACGACCGTCAAACAGACCATGGAAACGGTGCGGGAGATGGCCAATTCGGTCACATCGACCTTTGACACAGTGGTAAATGGCATTGCTACCAGCACCAAAACCATCAAGGAAACACTGACCGACGGCACCGAGACCACCAAAAAGGTGATCACCGAGACCTTCAATAAGGTGGTGGACGGTGCCCTTGTGGTGGTCGAGCGAGTCAAGAACATTGCCGCCGACGGCACCGAACAGGTGGCCGAGACCATCAAGAAGGCCAGTGCCGACAGTTTTTCTGGCCTTGTAAAGGGCTGGCAGGGCGAGGCCGACAAGGGCGTGCTGGGCACTTTTGGCACCTTGTACAAAGCTGTGAAGAGTCAGGACTGGCTCAGCGTCGGGCAGTGGGTCCTTTCCACCCTGTACAACGGTCTTGCACCGGAGACCAAGCTGCTGATCGATGACTTCGGCAAGAATCTGATCCAGCAGGTCAACGGTTTTCTGGGCGAGGGCATCAGCCAGCTGGCCAATGGCGCGTGGGACCTCGGCACCCAGATCTTCGACGGCCTGACTGGCGGCTTTGGAGATGTGGTCAGCCAGTTCTCCGGCCTGGGCAGCACACTGCTGGACATTTTCGGCGGTCTGCAGGGGCCGCTGAGCGCGGCGGCTCTCGCCATCAGCAAGGGCCTGCAGGGCGGTCTGATCTCTGCATTCCCGGAGATCCTTGCTTCGCTGGGCGGCCTGATCGGTGCCATCGGCGGCGCGTTCGTGGCAATGCTGCAATCCATCGGCATGGCGCTGCTGCCGACCGGATTCGGGACCCCGAAGGGCCTGCTGATGATCGCAGCGGGTGTTGCTCTGGTGGCTGCGATCGCGGCCATCGTTGCATCGCTCGGCGGTGCCTTCAAGAAAAAGAGCACACCCGGCACGGGCAGCTCTTCCAGCAGCGCCGCAGGCAGCACCGTCACCGAGGCTTCCAGCAGCCTGTGGGACTACGAGAAGAAAGCTCCGCTGCCCCAGCGCACTCAGCGGCCCAATATCGAAGTGAACCAGTACATCTACAGCAAGGCGCAGACGGCGGCGGACCTGATGCGCGAAGCACAGTATGAGCAGGAAAGGGCGGTGCTGCAGGGTGTTTGACGCTGTTTTTACCTCCAGCACCGGACAGAGCTTTGCCTTTGGCTACAAGGCCAGCGTGCTGTGGAGCTGTGACCCGCTGGGCGACCTGCCCGTGGATCTGGAAACCAGTCAGGGTTATCAGCAGGTGGGTGCTCCTGTGGAGAGCCGCAGCATTTCCGGCGTCACCCGCACCATCACCGGGCGTATCCTGCGCAATGTCGATTACTGCAAGCGTCAGCTGCGGGACGTGTTTGCGCCGGGCGTGACCGGGCGTTTCACCGTGGCCGGGAAATACTGGTGTGACGCCGAGGTGCAGCGCTGTCCGGCCATCAGTGCGGCGCTGCTCTGGCCCACTTTCAGCTTTCAGCTGTACTGCCCCAACCCCTATTGGCACAGTGTAGAGGAAACGCTGGCCGCGACCATCAGGGTGACACCTGTGTTCCGCCTGCCGGTGTGCTACGACGCGCACCAGTTCGGCATCCGGGAGCAGGCCGATTATATCCGCATCGTCAACAGTGGTCTGGATACCCAGAACTTTCGGCTTTCACTGTCGGCCAGAGGGCCCGTGGTCAACCCCGGCGTCCTTAACCCGGAAACGGGCGAATACCTGCGCTTTGTTACGACCCTGCAGGACGGCGACGAGCTGCAGGTCTACCGCGAAAACGACCTGCTGCGGGTCCAGCAGCTCATTGACGGCAAAGCCTACGACGTGCTCTCCATCCTTGACGGAAGCAGTACCCTTTGGACGGTGTATCACGGTACGCAGGCATGGCAGCGCACCGCAGAATCCGGCGACGGCTGGCTTTTCCTGACGCTGACCATGCACGCAGCGTATTCCACCATCATCACGGAGGGTTCCAATGGCTGAGATCATTTCTGCACTGACAGCATCCGGGCACAAGAGCATCTGCGTCTATGATATCCGGCTCAATCTGCTGGGCCGCATTGAAAGCTGGGTCTCGCTGGTCTGGCCGGAACGCTACAACGTCTATAGTGACACCCAGGGTGCACAGCTGGAGCTGCACGACACGACCGCTTTGCAGGCGCTGTGCCGCCCGGACCGGTATCTTTGGCTGGTGGGCAGCGATCGGCTCATGCGCATCGTGTCGGCCCAGAAATCCGACCACAAGCTGGTGATCGCCGCAAAAGACGCCGCCTGCATTCTGGATGAACGCGGTCACACGGACACCCTAAGCAATTTTGCCGCAGAGGAAACGTTGCGAAGTCTGGTATCCAGTGCTGCTGCGTGGCCCTGCCTTGAACTGGGCGATGCTGCAGGACTGACGGACACCTACAGCGGCGAGGTCAAGCCCGGCAGCCTGCTGAAGCTGGTCGAACAGGTGTGTCAGGAGCTGGACATCGGCTTCCGGGTGCGGTTCGATCAGCCGGAAGCGAAACTGCTGTTTGAGCTGTTCCGGCCAAAACTCGACCCGAACGCCCGGTATGCGCCGCAGTACGGCAACCTGACCGACCTGACCTATACCGAGAGCATCACGGACTATAAAAATGTGTGCGTGGTCGTTGGCGCGGAAGGTACCGCCACCGTGGGTGCAGCGGAGAACACCGGCTCTGCCCGGCGGGAGCTGATCGTGGATGCTACCAGCAAAAAGAAGGAAGGCGGCCAGTCTCAGGCGGACTATCTTGCCGCCCTGCGCGCACAGGGCGAGCAGGAGCTTGCCAAACATACCCGGCTGGAAAACTTCCGCTTCACCCCCACCGGAAGAATCACAGTGGGCATGGTGGTGGAGGCCAGCCTGCCCGGAACGGACATTCAGGCCGCTGCCCGCATTACCTCTGTGACCCTGAGCTCCCAAAAGGGTAAAAACTCGGTCAGCACAGAGATCGGCACCCCGATCATCAGGAGGAAACAATGAGCATTATCACATATCCGCTGAACGGCGTGGTTTACAGCGCCGAGGACGTGGCCACCTACCTGTGCACCCGCACATCCGGCGTCTACTCCAAAGAGACCAACTTTGCTGTCAGTATCACCGGTACACGGCAGATCACCGTTGCGCCCGGCCTTGCATGGATCAATTACGACGACTTTAAAGGCGTATCTGTGTGCAGTCGGGAAGAGAACGTCTTGACCGTCCCCGAAGCAGACAACATCCTCAACCGCGTGGATCGCGTCGTGTTGCAGTTTGACACCTCGGAGAATATCACGGCGATCAAGCTCAAGATCGGCACGCCTGCCGTGGCTGCACAGCCGCCCGATATCCTGCAGAACCATAATCAGTACGAGCTCGGCCTGTGCACCATTTCGGTGCCTGCAGGCTCCACCGCCGTTACCGTCGCCGACATCTACGACACGCGCGCAGATGAGACCGTCTGCGGTGTGATGCGGGACGGTGTGCAGGGCATCCCCACCGGCACGCTGGTGCAGCAGTGGAAGGCCGTGATCGAATCCATGAGGGGTGGCAGCTTTTATACCCGTGCCGAGGTGGATGCGCTGTTGAAAAGCTTGAAAAGCGTGGATCCTTTTCCCGTGGGCAGCATCTACCAGAGCACCGCCCGTACAAGCCCTGCCGCACTGTTCGGCGGTACATGGCAGGAGATTGCGCAGAACCGGGTACTGATGGGTGCTGGCAGCGGCCACGCAGCGGGCACCACCGTGGAGGCCGGACTGCCGAACATCACAGGCTCTTTTGTCGCGGATGTAAAAAAGGGTGAACATAAGGTATCCGGCGCATTCACTGCCGGCAGCGCGATCGCAACTACGGGCGAATACAATAACTTTTCTGATGTATATAAGTTCAGTCTGGATGCGTCCAAGTCTAATGCCATCTACGGCCGCAGCGCCACCGTGCAGCCTGCCGCCTACTATGTGCACATCTGGCGGCGCGTGGCCTGAGAAAGGAGGTTTTGAGCGATGATCCCTGTGACATTTGACACTGTGGCAACATTGCAGTTTGGCAGTGAGGGTCACCCGACCAGTCTGCACTTTGCCATCCCGGAAGAGTGGAAAACCTGCAAAATCAGACTCCACCTGCGGCGCAGCGACGGTAGCTTTGTGCCCCCGATGCAGCTGGACGAAAATGGATGCGTAAAAGTAAACCGCAGTGACTCCGGCAAGACCGGCGGACAGTGGATGCTGTCGGCTGAAAGTCCTGACGGAAAAGTATCTTACTCGCGAATCGGCAAATATGTGACCCCCATGGAGGTGACACAATGAAGATCCTTGACGAGACCGGCGCGGTCGTGGAAAACCCGGACCTGACGCTTGGGTATCTGACCACCAGCACTGAAGAGATCACCCACCCTGCCGTAGAGGGCGTGGAGGAGCAGTGGCACTGGGAGACCGTGACCGAGTATCCGAACGGCGGCATGGACGTGCAGCGGGTGGTGGATGTGCTCGGCGTACAGGCGCAGGAGGAATGGGTGGAAAAGGTACCCATCCAGAGATACATCCGCTACACCGCCGAAGAGCTGGCCGCGCAGGAAGAAGAACGCAAAAAGCAGGAAGCAAAGGACAAGCTGCCGGAGACGGTGGCGGCACTGCAGGCTGCTCTGGCCGACGCAGACGCTTTGAACCTTGACCAGGACTACCGCCTAACTCTTTTGGAGCTGGGCGTGACCGATGATGAAACCACCGCATGAACAGAAAGGAATGACTACTATGGCACTTTATAGAACCTGCAAACGTATGATCGAGCGCGGCCAGACCGCCGGTATGGAAAAGAAGCTGGATATCTTCTACGCCGCCGCCAAGCTGACCGATGAACAGTACGCAGAGCTGACCGAGATGCTGACCGAAAAGACTAGCGCCTGACCGGGCTGTGAAAGGACGTGATACATATGGCGATCAAACAGTACAGCCTGAAGAAGGACGGCGCAAAGCAGCTCTCTCCCGCGTTCCGTGTGCGGGAGTTCCGCTGCCGCGACGGCACCGACACCATCCTCATTGACGAGGGCCTTGTGGTGCTGCTGCAGTGCATACGGGAGCACTTCGGCAAGCCGGTGACCATCACCAGCGGCTACCGCACCGCTGCACACAACAGGGCTGTGGGCG
>UMFX01009793.1_pt1 | contig 11522 bp, 9 predicted proteins | sample 1965131 | NCBI WGS metagenome assembly UMFX01 (sample SAMEA4836058, study PRJEB28245) | human gut metagenome | biome: gut microbiome; material: fecal sample | place: Denmark | collected 2008 | reverse complement strand
ATGTCTCCGCCGTCGAGCTCTAAGCCGCTAAATTATCGTTTATCTTGTTGTTCAGTTCAATTTTATCATCAAGTACACAAAGAACCGCTGCAATCTGTTTTTGCGTCAGCAGGGGAGGCAAATCAATTTCTACCCTTTTCAATTCTGCCGCCTTAATGCCAATCACAGTAGTTCCGGTAGCGCGCGCTTCTATTCTGCTTTTGAGTACACAGTCCTGTAAAGAGTAGAATAGATAATCCGGATTTAGATATTGTTGCTTCGACTCCAAAACAATAATCCTTTGGGCAAATGCCAATTTATCATTTGTCCTGATGCGTGCTACCTCTCCCAATGGGGCTTCGGTCGTAAATACCACAGAGCCCTGCTTCGGGATGCCCCGTCTCATCCACTCATCATAGTAGCTTTCGGCAATAAATTCCTGGGGTTCCTGAATTGCGCCGTTTTTGACTATTTTCGCCGTGATCAATGGAATCCCGCTTGTAGTCTTTGGTGGAGTTTTGCCACGGTAATCAATAAACGTACATACGTTTCCTAAACAATATGTTTCACACTTCATACCCAATCGCCCCCAGCCGCTCCTTGATCTGTGCCTCCAGTTCGTGGGACTTCGCAAAGAGTTCGGACAGTTCGGAGGTCAGCCGTCCCATTTTTTCCTCGAATGGTTCGCCGTCGTCCTCCTGCTCCTCGATGCCCACATAGCGTCCTGGCGTGAGGATATAGTCCTGCTTGGCGATATCCTGGGTGGTGACCACCGCGCAGAATCCCTTGACATCATCCAAGGTGCCGTCCACAAAGGCGTTATAGGTGGAAGCGATCTTCTGAATATCCTCGTCAGTCAGCTCCCGCAGCTTGCGGGTCACCATAGTCCCCATTTTGCGGGCGTCGATAAAGAGCGTCTTGCCCTTCTGCTTCTTGTTTCTGGCCAGGAACCAGAGGGAGACCGGGATCTGGGTGGTGTAGAACAACTGGGACGGCATGGCGACGATGCAGTCCACCAGATCGTCCTCGATGATATTTTTGCGGATCTCGCCCTCGCCGCCGGACTGGGAGGACAGGGAACCATTGGCCAGTACCATACCGATGCGGCCGTTGGGGGCCAGATGCCAGATCATGTGCTGGAGCCATGCAAAGTTGGCGTTGCCGGCGGGCGGCGTGCCGTACTTCCAGCGTACATCGTCCAGCAGCTTTTCCTGCCCCCAACCGGAGAGGTTGAAGGGCGGATTGGCCATGATGTAGTCCGCCTTGAGTTGGGGGTGGCAGTCGTTGAAGAAGGTATCGGCGTTGAATTTGCCCAAATCCGCCTCGATTCCCCGGATGGCCAGGTTCATCTGTGCCATCTTCCAGGTGGTGGGGTTGGAGTCCTGTCCAAATACAGAAATCTTGTTAATGTTGCCGCCATGGTTCTCAATGAACTTTGCGGACTGGACAAACATCCCGCCCGAGCCGCAGCAGGGATCGTAGACGCGGCCATCGAAGGGCTGCAAAACCTCTACCAGTGTGCGGACCACACAGGAGGGGGTGTAAAATTCGCCGGCATTTTTTCCCTCCTGCTCCGCAAATTTGGCAAGGCAATACTCGTAGGTGCGGCCCAGGATATCCTTGCTCTCGCCGTGCTCGATCATCTGAATATTGGTGAACAGATCGACCACTTCGCCCAGCCGGCGCTTATCCAGTTCCGGCCGAGCAAAGTTTTTGGGCAGAATATCCTTGAGCCGCTTGTTCTCTTTCTCAATACTGTGCATAGCATCATCGATCACCGCGCCGACTTCCGGCGTATGAGCGGCGGAGGCAATCACCTCCCACCGGGCGTTCTCCGGCACGAAAAAGATGTTTTCGGCGGTGTACTCGTCCTTGTCTTCCTCAAAGCCGTCACCCTCCTCGACCAATTCCCTGTACTTGGCCTCAAAGCGGTCTGAAATATATTTCAAGAAAATCAGACCTAAAACCACGGATTTATATTCTGAGGCATCCATGTTGCCCCGCAGAACGCAAGCGGCATCCCAAATTTGCTTTTCAAATCCGATGCTGCTGGAATTGGTTTCGTTCATAGATACTCCCCTCGTTATGTTAAAATGCGAGACTCTTCTTTCCTTATTATAGCAAATATAGTATCAATATCAACGTATGCAAACAATGCATAGAGCCTTGAGTTCTTAAAAGTGGCCTTACAAACTCTTATAGTACCGTTTTATCATTGCCGCCATCAACTTCCGCCGCTCCGCCAAAAAAGCGTCATAGCACGAGGCGTCCATCTCCACGATCGTCGGAGGAATGCAGTTCTCCTCCAAATTTAGATTTAAAGCAGTGGTATCTGTGATATTTCCGAAAGAGGGCACCTTAGATTCACATTGCTGGAACGCCCTTTTGAAGTAATCACAGGGTGCCGAGTCACTGATCGCTTTATTGATTTGTGTATCTAAGTAAATGTAATTGGCAACCTGATTATATTTCGTTTTACTGTCCACGCCATTCTTTTTCAAATAGGCGCGTGGAAAGATGTGGTGAATGTCCCCGGAAATCGCAATCAGGTCGCTCACCTTTGTACCGTGCATCAGGAGCGAGTTTGCGTTCAAACGGATCTGGGCGGCCAGAAATACGTTGAAAACCGGGCTGTTGACAGCGGACGTCTCCAGATTCTGCGGTAGCGTAACGAACCAGAAATTATCCGAGAGCGCGGAGGCCTCCACTTCCTCCAGGAAAGCAAGAAACCCCTTTTCTTCCATGCTGCGCATATCGCGGTCCATCTGGGATTCCGGCGAGCCAATGTAGCGGGAAGTAAGGGTGGACAGGACGAACCACTTCTGAACATACCGCTTGATCTGGTCGTTGGGAATCGCAGGATCATTCAGGAGAAGCAGGTAGAGAGTGTACGCGAAATCCATTGTCATAGCTGAGTTCAGCAGCTTGCTGGAACAGAAGCCGGCGCCTTTGATCGCCAAAACGAATTGATCAAAGTTATAGTGGTTCATGAAATTCAAAAGGCCCTGATCCAGCTTCTGGTAGGAGTCAGCGACAATATCCTCCCGGAACTCCTTTGTCTTAAAATCTCTGCCCGAGAGCAGGCTCACCAGATCCGCGAGCTTTCCTCGATGGAATTGATGCATGAAGGACACCCGCAACATATCGCCATAATCCGGGTCGTAGATGTCCTCATAATCTTTGGACAACCACTGGATTTTTGACGCATACTTTGACTGCTGGAATTCTGAATCATGAGTCAGCTGGGTATAAAATTCGGGTTTCACGGCCAGATGGCAGAAATAATCTACTGCCTTCCGCATAAGGTTTCCTCCGTGCTCCATGTCCGCCGCCATTTTTGACATGACAAAGTCGGACTGACTCAACGGCGTACCCTTGGAGTTGATACGGATGAAGATTTCCGTCACTTCATCAATATCCAGCGTATGGTTCAGTTCAATGACACCGATCTGTCGATTGGCAATGCCTTTCAAATCATTGAGTGCGCGGTTAACCTCATTGGGCGTAATGCCGTCATTGCTCTCACAGTAGCGAATGGAGAAATCAAATGGATCAAATTCCGGTCGGAAAACCACAGAAATGTCCGGAATCCACCGCTTGTCCTTCAGGTGAGAGGCATCCTGTACGGCAAAGCGTTTGCTATCATCTGAGGCCAGAGGATTGAACGCAATCTTAATGCGGTCGCGGTTAAAGTCCTCATCCAGAACCTCCTGCCCGGCAATGGCTGCCATCAATGCGGTGATCCGCTGCTGGCCGTCGATCAACACTTTCTTCCCGTTCGACCGGCCGCCGTCTTTTGTCCGGACATCTGGATTTTTCCAAGTGATAATGTAGCCTGTGGGATAGCCCTGATACAGAGAATCAATCAGATCTCTCACCTGGCTGCGCTTCCAGACAAACGGACGCTGAATTTCCGGGATAACAAAATCCTCAGCCGCAATCAGGCCCAGAATCGCACTTACCGGGTACTGCATCAATGTAAATTTTTCTCCCGTCATCGCAAAAGCTCCTTCCCTGCCCATGTCTCAGTATCGAAAAAGTCATCTTACCCTTTGTCTGGTTTCGAATAATATTTTCTTCAGTATAATTGGAATTCCATGATTCGACAAGTCTTTCTTGGTAACTATCCACAAGGACGATTTCGAGAATAAATAATTCTACCGCAGGGCATGTACGATAAACGGGGCTATTCTGCACAACCTGGTTTGCTTGCCACAGCCGTTTTGTTTCGGTACAATAGGAGCAGGGCAATATAGAGCGGCAATTTTTCAAATAGGAGGAGTGGAGGACTCTGTGCATACAGTTTCAATAGACGGCAAAGCGGTATCTGTCTTTCTTGGCAACAAACCTGGCATTCCCGTGATCTACCTGAACACATACTCCGATGAGGGGCAACAGGTATTTGAGGCGGTGCAGGCCGTTGGTTGCCTACCGTTTAATTTGGCGACCATCAGCAATTTGGACTGGAACCACGACATGGCTCCCTGGGACAATCCAGCGGCCTTCAAGAAGGGAGAACCCTTTACCGGCGGGGCGGATGACTACCTGCGGCTGCTGGTGGAGGAGATCATACCCAGGGCAGAAAAAGAGCTGGCCGGTCCTCCGGCGTGGCGGGGAATCGCCGGATACTCCTTGGCAGGGTTATTCGCCCTGTACGCTATCTACCAGACGGATGTATTCTCCCGGGTGGGCAGTATGTCCGGTTCCCTGTGGTTCCCCGGTTTCAAGGAGTACATCTTCACCCACGAGCCAAAGCGTCGGCCGGACTGCATCTATTTCTCTCTGGGGGACAAAGAGTCCAAGACCCGTAATCCAGTCCTGAAAACAGTTCAGGAAAATACAGAGGAGATCCGGGCTTTTTACCAAAGTAAAGGTATCGACACAGAGTTCCAGATGAATCCCGGAAATCACTTCGTCCAGGGGATTGAACGGACGGCGGCAGGCATCCAGTGGCTGCTGAACAGATAGACTGAGGTCCGTAGGCTTTTATTCTTTGAATAGGCGTGTGAAAAACTGATACGCTTACCGCACAGAAAAGACTTGCTTAACACCCCCGGCAGAGGTACAATAGCCCAAACAGTAGAAAGGATTAAAATAATGGGTTATCACCATTTATCTTCTTGGCAAATAGGCTGCCTGTAAGAGAGCATGTTTCCTTGACGACTTTTGCAGGCGGCCCGAACTGTCAAGGAGTGAGCACAATTGAACAGAGACCGCAGTTACTATCGTAAGCAGCGTATGCACGCGATCCATCGCAAGGAAAAGATCCTCCGCCAGCTTGGGGGAGAGGAAAATGTCCTTGCGTGGGAACACGGTGCCGCCGGACGGCTGTCCAAGGGGAAGATTCATTGTTCCTGTTGGATGTGCCGCAGGAAGTCGTATGACGCCCCCCAGATTCGGGATAAGCGAGCGGCCATGGATGCCGTCCAGCAGCTGCTGGAAATCGAGTAACTTTTCTCACGAAAAAACGCTTCCCAGCCGGGGCCGGCAGAGATCTGCCGCCCCTGGTCAGGAAGCGTTTTTGACCCCATATTTGACCACAGTCAGGACTGGAATACCCGGAAACAGTGGATTTAAGAGCGTCAAAAAATATTCAACACCGAGCGGAAAACGCCGGAAAGCACTGCAAATCACTACAAAAAATTTAGTTCAAGCGTTTGGGAGCAAGATGCCGGGAGTTCGAGTCTCCCCACTCGGACCAAAATCCGTCAAAATCTTGTGATTTTGGCGGATTTTTCTTAATTTTTATAGTGAGAATATTCTATTAAATTTCACTATCCATTTTTACTTTTCTTGAGGTGCCGAAATATGGTGATCGAGACAAAACGGCTGATCCTACGCCCCTTTTTGGAGACGGATGCGGCGGATGTTTACGAATATCTGAAAGAACCCGCGGTCAACTGCTTTGCCTGCATGAAGCTGCACTCCCTGGATGAGGCCAGGGCGGAAATGAAGAAGCGGCTCGGCGAGACGGAGTACTACTTCGCCATCACCCTGAAGGAGGGCGGCAAAGTGATCGGAGAGATCGACGCCTCTCCGGAGACGTGCGAGCCCCACTCGGGTGAGGACGCCGTGCGGGACACCTTCAGCCCCTGCTGGATGCTGAATGAGGCCTACCAGGGCAAAGGGTACGCCTTCGAGGCGGCCCAGGCCTTCTTCGGCTATCTCTTTTCCCAAAAGGGCGCAAGGCGTATCTACGCCTACACTGAGGACTACAATTTGGCCAGCCAGCGCCTGTGCGAGAAACTGGGTATGCGACGGGAAGGCGTGTTCTTGGAATTTATCTCCTTCGTGAACAATCCCGACGGCACGTCCAGGTATGAAAACACGGTGCAGTATGCCATCCTGAAAAAAGAGTGGGACCGGCAGCAGTCCCAGTAGGCAGTTGGAGGTACGATATGGGCGCAGTTTCTGTTTCCGAGTATGTGGCGTCGCTGAACAAAGAGCAGCGGCGGCATGTGAGCGCATTCATTGACTTTATGAGTGCGGAATATCCGCAGTTGACCCCTAAAATCTCCTTTTCCATGCCCATGTGGCTGCTGGGGAAAAAGATGTACGAGGGATATGTAGCAATCTCTGCTGCGAAGGCCCATTTCTCTATCCATTTTTCCGACGAGGAATTTCTGAACCGCTTGGCGGAGAGTCTGCCCGCCTGCAAAAAGGGAAAACGGTGCATCAACATCAAATACGGCGATGAATCGTCTCTCTGTGCGGTGGAGGCAAGCATCCGCGATTTTCTGGAGATCTACCATTTTGAAGGGGGCGCGCCCCGATGAATGGCACGGAGGAGATCGGCTGCTGCGGCGCCTACTGCGGAACTTGCCGTGAGTATTTGAAAAACTGTAAGGGCTGCAAACTGGGATACCTGGACGGCTCTCGGGATCTGAGCCGGGCCAGGTGCAAAATGAAGAAATGCTGCCTAACCAGAGCTCACATCACCTGCGGGGAATGCGAGGAATATGATCGCTGTGAGATCATCCAGTCCTTTCTCACCCACCACGGCTACAAATACAGCAAGTACAAGCAGGCGCTGGAGTATATCCGCGCCCACGGCCACGCCGCCTTCCTGAACGCGGCAAAACACTGGACAAGCGCCTGCGGCAAATACCCGAAACAGGATTCCTGACAAAAGCACGACCGTCCGCTGAACATCCACAGATTTCAGCGGGCGGTATTCTTTGTCTATCGTAAATTACCTTACTTTCGACTTTTCCTTGTATATTTTTTAATATTGTACTATAATTAATTAACGGTAGGCCTTTGTACTACCAAGGCAGCCGTGTGAGCCAAGTCTCATACGGCTGTTTTTTAATCTCTTATCCGGGAGGGGTAGAGAATGAATTACACATACAGCCAAATGATATCTATGTTACAAGGAGCCTATAAAAAACTAAAATCATACTATTTTTATGATAAAACATTGTTGTTTATTAAGAGAAAAATTGCGGAATTTGAAGCGGATGATAATCGCTTTGAAAAGGCATTTGATATATTAGCAAATAAACTAATATCTGAAGATATATCATATTTTGAAAAATTAATTGAACAATTAGACTATCAAGTGTTCCCAAAAAGTTTTGTAGCAACTTCTCAGACTAAAGCCATCGTGGGAGCTATAGACCACCACAAAAACATTGGAAAGGTTAATTTCTTTATTGATATTCCTATTGAGCTATTAATAATTGATTGTTTGTGGACCTTATGTATAGCTAAAATAAAAAACGAAAAATACGGAAATCAATCTTGTTCATATGCTGGAAAGTTCAAACCCAGTGTCTTTTATTTTGCTAAGAAGAATCTATACGATGGTATTGATTGGGAATCTAATCGATGCTTTGAACCATATTTTGAAAATTATTCGAAGTGGCAAAGTGATGCCTTTATGAAACTGAAAGAAGGCCTAAAAACTGACAATCAACTTATGCTAAGTTTGGATTTAAAAAGCTTCTATTATTCAGTCCGTTTCGAGTTTAGTTCACTGACTACGCTACTGGATTATGATTCGCGTTTAAGTGAAATTTCTTTTATTAGTCACATTGAAGAGCAAATATATTTATTGTATACCAAATTAATTTCAAAATATAAAATTGGAATTGACATAAAGGAAAATTCAACTATATTCCCTATAGGCCTTCTTAGCCCAATCTTGCTCCGCGAATTATATCTATACAAATTTGATCAGCAAATTAGGAACAAACTTTCTCCTACACATTACGGAAGATATGTCGATGATATGATAATTGTATTACCTTCTGAAGTGCAAGCCAATAATGCTACATCAGACTACATCTGCAATCTTTTGTGTCAAAAAGGCTTGATCAGAAGAAAGACTCCCTCTAACGATCAAAATTATGTCTTTATTGATTTTGACTCTATTGCAATTCAACAAGAAAAGATAAATTGCTTTTTCTTTGAAAAAGATGCGGCCAATATTCTAATAGAAGTTGCTGAAAAACAAATTCGAGAGAATTCAAGCGAAGCTAATTTGCTTCCTGAATTTGATATCATCAAAAATAATTTTAATGACATTGCTTACTTTTTTAATAGCATCGGAGGGAGTACAAAGATTCGTGATATTGGCATACTCCAAAGTAACAATTACGCTGCATCAAAAAGCGTTACATCTATGAAGCAGCTATTAAAGAACACATATATATCCCCAGATGATAGAAAAAAGATAGAAGAGTTTATTCGTGACCTTTTGGAATTTTACAAAGGCAGTTCTTCTGTTGAATTCATGGGTAGTTGGACATCAGTATTTGAATTAATTCTTCAATTAAAAGTTCTGAGTGGAGATAAAAGAAAACGTGATCCATTAGCGCAGGAATTCTTCTATAATATAAAAATTTATATTGATCACGAACTTTCATTTGATTTTTTAGATCCCAAAGAGATTTATGCGAAAAAGAAATCCACAGTATTGAAACGACTACGGAAAAATCTGCGAGAGCGCCTTAGAACTTCAATATCCATGGCATTGGCACTGGACTATCGATGGAAGACATCAACATCGAATCAGGATAGTAATATCGAGTTGGCAAGGAAATTCAGAAAAAGCAATATTTTTAATCACAATTTGGTTTCTTTTCCATTGCTGAATTATTTGCCTTTTGAGCAAATTTCTACATGTTCTTTTTTAGAAATTCAACAAGATCCATGGAATAATTTTGACTCATTTACACTAAGCAAAGAGCGCCTTTTTTGGACTCCACGTTTTATACATTTAGATGAGTTATCTATTTACTATTTCATGCAATCTACGCAAGATATTCATAAAAATTTTAATGGAACACGCAACATAAAAAAGATTTGGATGCGTTATACACAAATTAATAATGTAGTGCGCTTTGCTAACGAAAGTGTAGCTGAGCAAAGCAGTATAAATTCGTCCGATGATAATATAGAACTAATTCATGTTACTGTTCCCAGCATATCTCTTTCTAAATATTATGTAGGATTAGCAAATACTCAAGTAAGTGAAGCTGATGCATTACAATCTTTATTATTCCCTGCTCACAAAATGTGTATCAAAGATAAAGAACAATTATTTCGTATGGCCAACACTGCAGTAAAAGAAGGCGCAAATTTTATCACATTTCCAGAGTTTTTTATCCCAATAATTTGGTTAAAAGATTTGACTCGTTTTGCACAAAAAAATAATATTACTGTTATTGCGGGCCTAAGGTACATCAGGAATATCATTCGAGCATTTAACTATACAGTCATTATTCAGCCGTGTAATAATAATGGTTTCTGGAATGTGGTCCAATTATTCCGTGAAAAAAACTTCTATGCACCGGAAGAAAAAGATTGCCTTTATAAACTTGGATATCGTGTATCAAATCCGCAAAAACCCATTTATTATATAGTTCATTCCAATGGGATGCACTATAGTACAATCCTATGTTTTGAATTTACCGACATCTATTCCAGGGCGTGTTTAAAGTCAAAAATTGACACTCTTTTTGTTCCACAGTTGAATAAAGATACAAATTATTTTTCAAGTATCGTAGAGTCGACTTCTCGTGATCTTCATTGTTTCATCGTACAAGCTAATACATCAAAATACGGAGATTCGAGAATAACGGCCCCATATGATACCATACACAGAAATATAGTACAAATTAAAGGTGGAATTAATGATTTAGTGATTATAGGAGAACTTGAATTAGATAAAGTTCGGACTGCTCGAAAACAGTACGAAGATAACCGAAACAAAATTAGACTTCACTGTTTTGATTGCAAAAAAGTGAAAAAAGCAAATTACCCAAACTATTTTATTGCATGTCGCACCTGTCGTTACCATACTGAAAAACAATTTGTAAAAGATATTCCAGCTCACTTTGAATAACAAAAGGTTAGAGATTCCAATAAGTTGGAACTGAATAAGTATAACTGCGGCCACCTCTGCGGCTCAACTCTACCTTTTGGCATCATTGACGAGGCCCCTGCTGCTCAACACTGTTTCATTTCGGCGCACTTGTGGCGGGAGTAAAATCATAGTGTTAAAATAAAGCCCTCCACAAGCAAACGTTACTTGCGGAGGGCTCATTTTCATCATCCCAGCATCTTTCGAACCATTTCATAATGTTTGGCCACCGTGTGCCGAGTCACCTTTGCCCCCTTGGCGATGGTGCTGTAATTCGTCTCGTCTGGGCAAAGCCTCATGTACTCCCAGATCTGCCGCTGCTTCTTGGTGAGTTTCTCAGGTGATGGGATTCCTCGCATCCGGTCCTGGATGGCCTTCCGCTCGGCGTTCAGCTGTTGGATGAGCACCTTCAGCTTCTCCTCACACTCTTCACGGGTATGGGCGTAGACGCATTTAGAGTGCTTGGTGCCGTCCGGCCAGGTGGGCGAGTAGCGCCCCTCAAAGAGGTGGTCGTTGATCTGGGAGATGCAGCCAGTTCCCGGCTTTCGGGTGCGCCTCATGACTGGTTGGAAGTCGGTGAGCGGATTTGTCTCAGAAGAGTCCTCCGCCACCTCATTGCCCAGGCCCCGATCGATTTTGGCGGCGGCTTCGCTGAGCATATCGCCAGTGATGTGTGTGTAGATGTCCAGCGTTGTCGCCGCCGACACGTGGCCCAGCATGGCGGAGAGGGTCTTGATATCCATGCCATTTTCCAATGCCATGGTAGCGAAGGTATGGCGCAGATCGTGAAATCTGATTTTCTTACACCCGGCCCGTTCCAGAATGACCTGGAGCCGCCGGAGCATGGAGCCGGGTTTGATTGGTTCATCCTCTTTGATAGGCGAGGGGAACAACCACCGGGACTTTGCCGTCTTTCGGTACTCCCGGAACACTTCCACCACGGCGGGCGGCAGCACCAGCTTGCGGATAGAGGCTTTTGTCTTCGGGACACTCAGCTGCATCTTTCCATTTACCTCGTAGACCTGTTTGGTCACAGACAGGGTTCCGGCATCCAGATCCAGGTCTGACCACTGGAGGGCCAGCAGTTCGCCCCGGCGTAGTCCCGTGGATAAATCCAGCAGGAAAAGTTCAAAGTAGCCATCCGCCTTGGCCTGAATGAGAAATCGCTGGAGTT
>UMFX01008555.1_pt1 | contig 11550 bp, 9 predicted proteins | sample 1965131 | NCBI WGS metagenome assembly UMFX01 (sample SAMEA4836058, study PRJEB28245) | human gut metagenome | biome: gut microbiome; material: fecal sample | place: Denmark | collected 2008 | reverse complement strand
AGCCGGAGGAGATTACCAGGAATTTTTCCCGGATACTTGCGGAGGTCCGCAGCCTTTTTCCGTGCGAATAAAGGAAAGAGGATGATTGCTTCCTGAGAGTAGAATTATCCCGCGACAATAGAAGGAACCTGTCGGGCAAGAGCGGCTGTGCCGCTCCTCCTCCAATATCCCCAGCCGGTCGGTGAGTGCCTTGTTTACCGTGATGTTGGGCTATCTCTTCTCTGGAAATCATTGACCGGTCTGAACAGTAACCTGGCTTCTTTAACCTAACGGGTATTCCGCATAGGAACGCATCTATTAGCATTACAACAGCGGACAAGGCTGCTGTGATTTCCTCACTCTTCAGATTATCCGGGCATACGGATTTCCGGTTTTATGCCAAATATCCTATTCTACGGCCATCCGGAACTCCTTATCCGCAAAAAGCTCCGCCAGTCCCGATATCTGCTTCAGACGCAGCAACTCATCCTTATCCATACCCAGGTTCCTGCGTATCCACGAATCCGACATGCCAGACCTCGTAAGTTCCCCGACAAGCCGTGTCATAAGCTCGATCTTATGCATTCCACGGGCACGGTTATGACGGATGGTAGAGGCCATACGCTCGGCCAGATCCTTACGGATAACGGTAACGGGTAACAGTCCGTTCTCCCGCTTGTATATTCTGGGCGAGGTCATCATGACCTTATACCTGTGATAGCCGTCCACAAGCTCGTACACATCCTCTTTCTCAATATAATAACACACGCACGGCATCGTGTACCCATCCTCCCAAATGGAGAGTTCCAAAAGCCGCATCTCAGGAGGGGCCGTCACGTTGGGATTATAGGAATTCGCCCTGACCTTTTCCACCGGTACAGCCTTGACGCCATACACGGGACTGGTAAATCCATTGTCCATTTTACTTTATTCATTAAAATAAGATTCGTACTCGGCCATCGTCCTGCGTCGGCGTTCTTTCTCCGCCTTGTTCGGTGAGAAGCCCATGAATTTGCAACAATGGTCGTTTTTCAGGATGCAGATGCACATCCGCTTGTAAGAGGGCAGATCACGGAATTCAGGCAGGTCTATGTCATCAAGGTATTCCATCCTGACAGGGAGCTTGTGCGTCCTGTATCCCGATGTCCCGCCAAGTTCGAAAGGGATATTCAACCTCTTGAGTTTCATGATCGTTTCTTTTGCCAGACAGCCGCCCTTCTCCCGCCAGAACCGCACGCTTACCTCCAGTTTATCCAGATAGTTGTTCCTGGCATCCTCAGGAAGGGTGTCCAGAAGGAAAAAAAGATATTTTTTCCAGGTCATTCCCTCAGGCAGCCTGACACCCCGCCATCCCATCGCTACAGAGTTACCGTAACCCCCGGCAAAATTAACACCGTTCACACGTCCCAGCATCTTGCCCCACATCTCCGGCTCGATCACCCTGTACAGATGCAGCGACGGGATGGCCTGGGAAATGAACGGGCTCGCAACACGCTGGCTGTTCAGAGGAACACCCGCCTGATAATAGAGGTCATACAACCTGTTGTATTTCCAACGGAAACGGCCATTGGCAGTCCATATATCCGTAGTATGCCAGTCATACAACGGATACACGTTGTCTATGCCCTCATCGACAGGACATATCCAGTCGGCTGAAGGGCCCGGAGTGCTACGATAGATCGTTCTCCAACGGTTAAAGCTTTCCTGGGTACGTATTCCAACCAGACATGCCACTTTTTGCACTCCAAGTTGCTTGCGGAGCCAAAAGGAAAAATATTCCTGGAACTCGTAATCCCACATCTGCGGAGTATAAAAATCAAATGCTTCCGTACCCAGGTATTCCACAGGCATCTCCCTGACCCAACGGACACAAGGGTCCCAGGGCCGCCAGAATCTCTGGTACATGGATGCAGCCGAACCGACCTTGAAAGGCACGCAACAGCGGTAAACATCCAGAATATCCCGGTTCGAAGACAGCATCTCATCCACATACTCCGTGGTCAGGGAATACTGCACTTCGTAATCCATATGGAATACTCCCATCCGACCTCCATATTGCCTGATATGCTCCACACAGGCATTCAGCAGCACACCGCTGTCCTTACCCCCCCGAAAAAGAAAGGCACACATAATCATACTCGCCGAAGATTCTTCTGATCCTCTCCCGCAACGCCTGATATACATTCATCCGAGTTCCTCCCATTCTCTTTCAGCCATCCTGTTGCCCACTGTCGGAACCCATACGTACCAATTCCATCATAACATATAACTTGGTTTCCCGGATCGTGATGAAATTCATGTATTTGAAAATTCCGGCATCCCGTTTCTGAACGGTCGCCCGCAAAGGGGAAGTCTCATCGCCCGACTCCTTGATCACGCTTTTCAACAGCTTCAGCAACTGGTTCCCCCTCTCCCTATCGGGAGTGGCATAATAATTATCAATTTTATAACCACCATCGAGTTTTCTCTCAACAGGCATGAAAGCCACTACCTGGTCTTCATGGTAGAGAACATGCCAGGTAAACATCCGGGAGGATTTATAAGGGTAGTTGTTATTCTCCCGCAGATATGCAGGACTAAGTACAAAGTGCCCTACGGCCAGATAAAGTTCGGGAGATTTTCCCTCAAATATTCGTACTTTCAGTTTCATAGGCATACATTTCATACATATACTGGTGCTTATTTACTATTCCTGCCCCCGCTATCTTCACGATTACGCTATTATCCATAATCCGCCCCCCGGTTTCAGGAAAAGTTTCGGGTTCTTTTCCTCTCCCGTACGTATCTTTTATAGGGATCAGAAAACGACTCCTAATACCGGCTTTTCTATAACCTCCCGTAAAATAGAAATATTCTTTCAAAGGTGAATTACGCAAGAACCTATCCAGCAGAGCGTATGATCTGAAATGCTTCAAATGCCCCTGGTAGGAGTTTAGCACAGCCAACATCTTTCGCAGTCTTTCCGGAGCGGGTTTTCCTTTGGAACTCTCTTTTTCCAGCCTGTGTACCGCTTCCCGAAAAAATCCTGCGGTACGTTTTGACGGATATTTCCTGTACGGTCTCACATACGCTCCCAGAAAAGCCACACCACGACTGTAATGCTGCAATTCGATTTTATCCGGATGCAACTCCAACTCCAATTCTTCCTTCAAGAATTCCCGTATCCATGGAATCAGTTCCTTTAGATAGCGTTTGCTTGGATGGACAATAAAAAAATCATCCACATAACGCCCGTAATGTTTACAGCGTAAAACACGCTTCACATATCCATCCAACTCCCCCAAATAGATGTTACTGAACAGCTGGGATGTCAAATCTCCTATGGGAAGTCCCACACCTTCCGGAGAATTGAACAAACTTTTCGTGGGTGGAAGTCCTTCCCAATCTTCCGCGCTACCCCGTATCCGGCAATCCCGCTGGGGATTTCTGAATATAATCTGTCTTAGCAGGAAATCTATCAGTTCCATATCCGGGCATTCTTTTTGTTTCCGGCTTCTTCTATATCGTTCCAGTCCCTTGCAGATAAGATCGTACAGACGATCCTTCCTGATACTCATGAAATACCCCCTTAAGTCCAGTTTTAATATATAGGCACTATAACGATAATTTTGCGTACAACTGCGTATGTGGTGTTCCAGGCGTGCTATTCCCTGACTTGTCCCCTTTCCTCGGCGACATGAATAACTGTCAAAAATCATTCTGCCCTCAAACATAGGAGAAATATAATTATACAACAGATGATGCACTACCCTGTCCCTGAAATCCGAGGCAAAAATTTCTCGCTTCACTGGCCTGTTAACCACGAAACATACCCCAGGTGAAGGAGTGTAGTTCCTATCCCTTATCTGTTCATACAACTCCATAAGATTATGTTCCAGATCAATCTCAAACGCAAGCTGGCTCGCAGTATTTCTCTTTTCTTCTTCCTCGCCTCGTAATAGGCATGAAAAAGATCCGTAAGCAAATCCTGTCTCTTATAACATTCAGCCATTTCTGTAATTTACATTCAAAGGATTCCCTGCCTCGTACAAGGATAAATTCTTGGGAAGAACGCACCCCAAACCCGTACGCCCGATTGTTGTTGTTCAACGGGTTCACGTTCGACGAGTTGAAGTTCAGGTTGCGACCGTTGTTCTGGTTGTTCGGAACCGCCGACCAACAGTAGCCGTAGCTGCTAACGTTGTTCGCCCCGCCATTGGAATAGTTGCGATACCCCGACGCAGGGAAATATAACCACTTATTTATATATCGGAGGACCTTTCGGAACCCCGATATAAAACTGTCCATTACTGCCCGCAACATGGCTTCGGATACATCTATCCGCCATGACCGTTTTTACACGGACAGTGGGTTACTGAATTTATCTGGCACTCTCTCGCAAGTCTTGGCTATACGAAATGCTGGCCTTATCCTGTTTTGTGTAGGCAAAGGAATCCTTTTTATTTATATCTTTTCTTGTTTATATTTTTTCTTGACTCTTTGCGTCCTGTCTCCGTGCATAATCATGCCAAGCCGACAATTGCTTCGACAGCAACTCCACCTGTTGGGCAAACGCCGCATACTGCTTCACACTGATATGCCGCATATCTTGCAACAGTCTTAAACGGACCTTGACTCCTACAACCAGATCTCTTGCCCGTTCAATATACGGAAGTTTTCCAGTCGTAGCATTAGCCCTGTATATCATTACCATAATCTCGGTCAGATCCTTTTTCAACACCTCCACCAGTGTATATTTCACATCACGGGGAATCTTTCCCGTCTTCTCATACACACTCCTTAACAAGTCATATGCAGCCTTATACACAGGCAAATTATCATAAACTGCCACTTCTCATTCATTGTATATTAGAGCATCTTTTTCAACTCATTTACAAATAACATACAATCCATCGGAGTACTTTCCGCCAGATTGAACATCCGGATTCGCATGATTAACTCTCCATGCGGAATATTACTCCGTGACAGATTCTGCACACACGCATCTCTCCTCCCTACAACTGAATGCTCCGATGAAAGTTCCTGTTTCCATTCTTCAAACCTCTGTCCGTCTATAGGTTTTAGCGTTCGCAACACAAGACGGTCAGGCATAGTCTCCATATGCTCCAAAGAACCTATATACTTTTGTTCATGCTTACATGGAAATCCCACTGAAACTATCTCACCGCCACCGAGTGACTTTAACCTTCTTTTTATAGCCTTCAAAGGCTTGATCTGCGTACAGACAGCGTAAGCAGACTTTTCATAAGCTTTCCAGAAAAGCCCCTCACGATAAAGAATGATACTTCCGTTATTACCTGCTTCAGCTTCTATAAAATCCTTGCTGGTCATAATTATTTAATTTTAATATCTATAAAAATCGACCGGCTTCGCCGGTACTATCCCTACGGCCTTAAAGCCGTAGGGAAAATAATCCAATAAAACGGATACGGTCGCTACGCTCCCTATTCTTGGGAAGAACGCACCCCACACCCGCACGCCCGAGCGAATTTGTGCAACGGGATCACGGACGACGAGTTGAAGTACAGGGTGAGACCGTAGTTCTGGGAGTACGGAACCGCCGACCGACAGTAGCCGGCGCCGCCAACGTAGAGCATCCCGCCATCGGAATAGAGGCGACACCCCGACGCAGGGAAGAAGATGGTTTTATTTTTTGAGGAGTCAGTGTAAAAATTCCATCCCTTCAAGGAGCTGTCCCAAGTTCCGTTGACCTTATAACCATTCCCACTAGAGGTTCCGGTTGTTGTGAATCCCGTAAAAGCATTGCTGGCAGGAAGTTTGAAGCCCACAGGAGAGGGATCATAAATCGTTTTTATGACATTTTCGTCATTGGCAGTATAAACATTGTTATCGGCACTCCATAGATTTGCATATGTATTATCGCCAACAGATTGATTCTGCATCACATCCGGTTTGAGAATATAATTCATGATACAAGTGGCGCCGGTAGAAAAGTTCTCCGTTTTAGGACTTTTCGTGTGAGCATTGCCGTCTTTGTCGTACCAGGTTTTATTGGTATTGGACAATCCGTCCGAAGGCAGGAAAGGATCCTTGCGTCCCCATTGATAATAAGGATGATTGCCATCTGTTGTGATTGAATTCGAGGCTTGTTTGACGGTTATTGTCTGACTCTCTCCTCCGGCTGTGAATTTGACCTTGCAACTACGCTCTGCATAATTCGTGGTACTTCCATCGCACCAGCCGAGATTGACAGACATCAATTTATACTTCTTACCCTGGAAATTGGTAATTTCAATGGCATTATTGATATCTTCATCGGTAACCCAGATATGCCAGGACCACAGGACATTGTCGCCGGCATCCTTGATGGCAATGATGGCATTACCCTGTCGGATGGTATTCTTGTCCACCGTGAAAGATATATTGCCGTTGCCCGTATTGTTGTATTTTATATCGGTAACCAAATTCGGTGCGTCCTGCCATACCAGTTCTGCTTTAGCAGGCGTGCAGTCAGCGTTGTTGCGTATATAGGGGTCAGTGATCGCGTTACCAGCATGGTTGATGAAATGACTCAGAATATTGCTTCCGGTATTGCTTGTCTTATAGGCAGACTCGTTGGTTGAACGATTTTTAAGGGCATTCCCATATACCAGAGGGAAAGAGTAGTATCCCGGAGCGCTGACAACGTAGCAGTTGGCGGTATTTTCATCTGTTGGACCGCCATCAGTCTGGTTGGAGAGGTTATAGGGAGTATCTGCAGTCCCTTTGGCTGTCGCATTTTGCAACGCGGTCGTATGCGAACTATTATCCGTATCGGTCTGTGCGATGACCGTTGCATCGTATGGCTGTGCAGAAGTCCCGCCGGCCCCGGATGCCGTGAAAGCAGTCAGCCACTCCGGTCGGGTGTCTGTCCAAGATACTCCGTTATCTACAGAATATTGTGCGGTCCATGGGGCAGCTTCTTGAACACCTTTGCTATTCTCACGGTAGCTGGTGACACTGTATTGCCGTGTACCGCCGGTATAGGTAAAGTCGGCTGGCCCCGAGACGGTAAGCGTGTAGCTCCAGTTGATGGAATTGCTGGAAATTTTATAAGTGACAGTCTTGCCAACAGGCCAGGATGTACCTTTGATGTCAGCGGTCAGCGTGTGGTCGATGCTGGAATTGTCAGTGAATACCACTTCGAGTTGTGCACCATCCGGAAGAGTCTGCGGAACCATCATGAAGGTCTGTGCATCGGTAGTAAGAGCTTCGCCTGCGGTTCCAGTAGTGGATTTATTCAATGTCTGCGGGAAAGTGGCGGGAGTTCCTACATTGCTCCATGACTGTGTCCCCATATGGTAAGTCCCTTTGGAATAAACGTTTTTCAAACTGACGCTCTTTACGGTACCTACCTGCATGTCATCTCCGCACACGAACCTGATGGCGGTAAGGGCATGATTGAAACTAAGCGCCACGGCAGTGTTGGTGTTGCCGGCCAGTTCATCCGTCTTTGCCACGAGAAGGTCTTTTTGGTCATTGACATCGCCCGGAATAGTGACGCTGATGGTGGGAGAACCTGCATGTGTCCTGCCGGAAAGTACGTACTGAGTGTTGGCTGTCGGAGCATAGGCGAAGAACTTCATTTTATATGAAGAACCGGGCCAGTAATAGGTGGAGGAAAGCGTATAGCCGCCGTCGGACTTGCTGGCTGTGGCGTTGTAGAAGTAGTTGGGAGTTTTGTCTTCGCTCCAGGAACCGGTATACGAGTAAGCCGAGACACCGAAACTCTCGTACATGTTGGCATCCTTTATGGGAGTGGCACGGGTAAGAACGCCCCTGTCAGGCCGGCTGTCCGAAGGAGGGAGGGCGATGCTGTCGGTGTAAAGCGTGTGCAGGTAAAGAGGGGTATTGCCGCCTTGCAAGGCGGTGACAGTACCCTGCGGAGTATCAGTATCGGTGGTGGAACGGGTGGATGGAGTCCGGGAGGAACTGATCTCGGTGGTGAAAGAGACATGTGAGGAAGGCGAAGGCCGGTCCATGTCATCCTCACAGGAGGAAAGACAGATACTGCCGGAAACGAGTGTAAAAAGCAGAAAATGCGAAAAGGCATCCCTGCAGGAATGTAATGTAAAATGGGAAGGTCTCATAAGTATATTATCTTAGCGTATTAATCTACCGGATAAATTAAAATCATGCAGCTGTTCAGAAAGGATTCTCGGCAACACCCCTTGGAAGAAAATGCCGGAACGTCTTTCATCAGTGCCCGGAAAGGAGCAGACAGGGCCAAGAGAGTAAAATCCGACCCTGTCCCCCGCATGGGGCAATACAGATCCAATCCTGTTCCGGGCTGATTGTTCGATCAATCGAAAATGAAACAAAATAATTAAGTTTTAGGTGATTAATTACATAGGAACATCCACAGGTTGGTCGGTCCAATCGTCAACAGTTACAGTGAATTTGATCGGTTTGCCCAAAATAGGATCACCACCCTTACCATCGTCTATAGGGGTTGGATCGACTGTCGGATCAGTGGGCTTGGTCGGATCAGTGGGAGTCGGATCAATTTTACCACCGCCGCCATCACCACAGAAGTTCAACGTGTAGGTGTATTTCTTACCCGGTTCCCAGTTGGTATTAATACCTATGGCAGAGAATGCATATTTACCGCTCTTATCATCAGTAGATGTCGGTTCTGGATAAAGAAGGGTCTCATTGCCACCATCCAAACTGTAAATACGGCAGAGTACAGACAGATAAGCACCGGCAGTTGCGACAGTACCGTTCCATGCCGTTAGCTGCTGGGGAATAAGCATGAGGTTGTTATCACCGAAGATGATAGATTGGGCATCAGCCGTCAGAGTAAGAGGAGCATCTCCCCTGATCATATAAGCTTTTGAAGGATCGTCTTTTTCAGACAAGTTACTCCATTGGCCTTGCGGCAAGGTGTATCCGGTATTGGTTACCGCTTCCGGAAAAGCAAAGTCGGCTTTTGCTGCGGCATTCACCAGTTTAACGCCGAGAACCTCAATTTTAATCTTGTCATTGGAACATTTGGCATTTACCACAATTTGGGAAAGGGCATGTTTGAAGTTCATGGCAACACCGGCATTTTCATTGGAGCCCTTAGTACCCGTATTGTAAGAGATTACAAGGTCCTTTTGGTCTGCAACGGACTGCGCGGGAGAGAACCCGGTTATCTTCTTTGCCGTATTGTCTATACTAACAGTACCGCCGGGAGTTTGAGGGGCGTAGGCGAAGAAAGAAAGCGCATAGTTTGGCCAATAGTAAGTAGAAGCAGTTGTCCAGTTAGTACCGTTGTCAGTAGAAGTGACAGACAGGTCTGTGAAAAAATTGGCGCCGTTACCGATGGCCGTCACGTTGAATGCAGCCAGGTTTTGCAAGTTTGTCACGTTGGAACGGGTTATGGCCTTATCCAAAGAGGCACGGAAAGAAATGCCGCTACCATTATTTACATCAACGACGTCATCGTTGGAACAAGAGGCCAGGACTGCTACAGCCATAGCCGTAAATAAAAGATTTTTCTTCATAAAAATAATAATGTTAGATTAATAATACAGGTTTATATATGAAAACGTAAACAAATCCTATGTAAATCCTATGTGAAAATCACATGGAAACATCCACATCGACATTCTGCCACTCGTCAACCGCCGGATGAAAACCACCGCCGTTAACAATGGGTTTAGGAAAAGGAAGTCCGTCCAACGTAATATGGATATCGTGGGAATCAGCAGCTTCATCAACCTGGCGCGTCACATCGAACGTGTAGTAATTCTTACTGCCGTCAGACATGATTGCATAAATAACTAATTTATGTGCGGGATAGCCGCTGGGACCGATTTGTCCAAAAACCAGGAAATCAGCCGTCAGAGTAGAGGCACCGTCGGAAACCACCCCGAAAGGGACGGTCACGGGATCGGACGTAGCTTCGTTGCGACCTACCAACAGCCCTCCGCACATACCCGAAAGAGCACCGGAGATACCATCAGAGGAGATGTATTTAAGATTGGACACATTCGTTATCGTGACCCGGCAACGACATACCGATGGTTCGGGATAGAGGGTTACCGTCCGGTTCTCTTTGGAGAGTTCAATCGTGACATCGTCAAGACGGGCGCTGTAAAAACGGTCAGGGGACCTGGCGATACGCTCATCGGCAGTACCTTCCGCACGAGGGGACGAAGATGACCTCACATTCAGGACACCGTCCGCAGCGTAAGCCTCGAAACTGTCAAACGAGTCAATATTGCGGTAAAGTATGGACTCCGTATCGGAGTTGATACAAAGGGCCTTGTAACGGCCTGCAGGTACGTTAATACGACCCCCACGGTAATCGGGGAATTCGTATGTATGGGGAGTGCCTCCCCCCACAGGGAACAGGTAAAGGCGCATGGTCTCAGGAGTGGCATCAGGAGCATTCGTCCAGTCGAAAACAACCTGTATTTCAGTAGCATCGGAATGGTCATAGCATAAATCCTTATGTTCGCAAGATGTCAATAACAGAATTGTAAAAACACTGACAACATGTAATATATGATTGGTAGTCAATATTCTATTCATCGTCTGCCTCCTTTCTTATCATTATAATTGCCACGTCCCAGAAGCCACACGAGCGAAACCTCCGCTTTCGTGGGACCGAACCAACGACGGTTTTTGGTTGCTTCCCACACGTAATGCCCATCCATGGGAGCATACTCGTAATAAGTGCCCCCCAAATAACCCACGCCCAAAGAAAAGTCGAGATTAAGCCTTCTGCCAATGGCAAGGGAATAACCGTATTCCAGACCGAAACCGTAATTGGATTTTTCCCAGAGAGAACCACCGGGCCTGCCACCCATATAGCCTTTCCCGCCAAATTCGAAATCATAGGTCAACATTTGTCCGTAAAGGCCGACGTGATGACCGATAAAAGGTGTATATGCAGCACGGGGGGCGAAATATTTACGCAGGCCGATCTCGCCGCCGTACACACGCCAGTAACGATGACGTCTGTCGTTGTTCCACCAAGCATACATCCAGTTACCTCCAAGGGACCAGCCCTTGCCAAGGTAGAACTCCACGCCGATATTCGGGACGAGAAGGGCATCGTAGAGCAGATTCGTCTTGAGTCCCATATAGAAAGGTTTGGGGATATTAGCAATAGGAACGGGTACCTCTACCGTATCACGCATCATAATGGCTCTTTCAACCGTATCACGAAGGATTACAGTATCCGGTGGACACACCCCTTTTTGAGAAGGGGCAGGGACATCATCGTTTTCGGCAACAAAAGGCTCGAACTCACATTCGATCACGGAACTGTTACGAAGTTCGGGAAAGAAATGTTCATGCATATAACGCCATACACGCCCGCCACGCAGATTCATCAACTGCCGTTTACGGGAGTCCACGACGATACCGTTCCGGATGACCCATACGGGAGTATCACGAAGGATACGGAGAACTTCCCCACGGTAGGGAATGTCAGACCCTTCAACAAGAGAGGAAAGACCGTCCCAGTCTTCTCCTAAAGAGAAGGATATAAGTATAGAATCAGGAATGGCAAGACGATGCTGAATGACAGTGCGTAAGGATGCAAGACGTCTATCAGACAAGCGTTTGTTTAAA
>UMFX01004529.1_pt1 | contig 11581 bp, 9 predicted proteins | sample 1965131 | NCBI WGS metagenome assembly UMFX01 (sample SAMEA4836058, study PRJEB28245) | human gut metagenome | biome: gut microbiome; material: fecal sample | place: Denmark | collected 2008 | reverse complement strand
CCTCCCAGCCTCTGGCTGTGACAAACATTTTCCCATCCACTGTATTTTCCATGCGGTAGAAATTTTCTTTTCGAAGTTCCAGATAAGAAAGTACCGCCGGATGGATTCCCACCTGATAAGCATATTCCTTCCAGACGTCAAAATTGGCTTCCACATCAATCCGCTTGATCCGGTCCAGTGTCACCACATCAAATTCCCGCACAGACTTATTATATTCCGGTGGGTTGCCTGCTACCACAATGATCCAGCCTTCCGGCACACTCTGGTTACCAAACATCTTACACTGTAAAAACTGCAGCATCGTCGGCGCCAGCGTCTCCGAAACACAGTTGATCTCATCGATAAACAGGATTCCCTCTTTCATGCCGCTCTGCTCGATTTTCTCATAGACAGCGGCAATAATCTCACTCATTGTGTACTCGGTTACAGAATACTCTTTTCCGCCATATACCTTTGTCTGGATAAACGGAAGCCCGATCGCACTCTGTCTGGTGTGGTGCGTGATCGTATACGCAACCAGTCCGATCTCACATTCTCTTGAAATCTGTTCCATGATCTGTGTCTTTCCAATCCCCGGAGGCCCCATCAGAAGGATCGGTCTCTGGTGGATTGCCGGAATCTGATATTCTCCATATTCATCCTTCATCAGGTATGCCTGCACTGCATCCTTGATTTCCTGCTTTGCACGTTTAATGTTCATCTATCTCTCACTCCTTGCTTATCTCAAATCTTCTTCATCCAGAACCAGTTTCATCGCCCACGGCGGAACTTCCTGCTCTTCTGCTCCGTCGTCCATGAATACAAATGCTGTCTGGTATGGCGGCATTTTCTGAGGATAAATCCCCTGTCCGTCGGTAAAATAAATCACACCCTTCAGCTCGGTAAAACGGTGCGTCTCGATCAGCTCATCAATATAGGCAAACGCCGGTCTGAAATCCGTTCCACCTTCCCCGGCAAGATCCAGCTTTTCCATATATTCCTGTAATTCTTCTTTACAGGTGATCTTCCGGTCCGACTGCACCTGGTCATCACACTGTATAATGTGGATGTTGACTCTCTGAAAAAAGCTGCCTGTCTCACTTAAAATGCCATAGGTCTCCTCCAGGAATTTTTTTACCAGATCTCCTGAACAGGACATGGAGGTATCGATCACGATTGCAAAATCCTCCACTTTTTTCACTTCTTTCCATTCCTGCGGCTCGATCAGAGGCATATTTCCATAAAGGCGCAATCCATAACTGTAAAATACATAATCAAAGCTGTCATCATCCACGTTAACCTCTTCCTTCAGCACAGCAAATTTGCGCAGAAAGCTGCGATAGTCATATCGCTGTCGGTTCTCAACCCGGACCTGATCCAGAAAATGCCCGGTATTTGATGCTGCTTCTTTCGAAAAAGTTTCCATATCGGTCTGCATTTTCTCACTGATATCCTGCCATTTCTGGTTCATTTCACTTTTTCGCTCATCATCCTCATCTTTTGCCCAGTACTTGTGGTCATCCACCGTAAATTCCCGGATCATACGCTCCATTTCCCGGTCCGAAAGCTTCCATCTCACAAGTGCGCCATAGATTTTTTCCGCAGTAAATACCTTGATTTCTTCTTTCAGATCCCGGTAAGTTCTCTGTCTGATCCAGGGCTGGCTTTTTCGTATATTCTGGAGGTTCCAGTCGTCAATCACAGATTCTACCGCAATATCCGCCGCCAGGTTCCACATAAGCTCTTCCCTTCCATTTCTGCGAAATACATGCCGGAAAATACAGTGCAGAACCAGATGCAGATAGGCGCGGTTTACCCCGATCCGGTTCTGCCTGTACTCACCTCCCAGCATCTGCCCGTTAAAATACATTGTTTCTCCGTCTGTAGCAAGAAGGTCTACCGAAAAATCCTGTACATAATAAAACGCAGAAAGCGCCACATCCATAAATCTCATCTTCATATACAGTTCGTTCCTTGTCAGAACCAGTATTTTATGTCCGATTTCTTCCAGACTCTGTTCTAATGACATTTCTTCCAATCTTTCCACCTTCTTTTACAATATAAACTTTTTCTTCTTTTTGGGAAAACTACGGTAACGCTCATCCATCAAAATGGCTGAAAGTTCTGTCTGTCCGGCATCTGCCGCATAAGCAATCGTCTTTTCCAATGACTGCTCATCAAAATAATGCTCCCTACAGCAAAAAAGCAGAACCTCCTGCGGATCTCCCGCGGCAATTTCACGTCTCTCCTTCACTGCACAGATACAGCTTTTCCCAATTTCTTCCATGTGCGCCTTCACATAATTCTCATAGCGCAGTTTCGCAGGCTCTTCCAGCTTCCACGGATATCGCAGACGCGTCAGAGCCACACTGAAAATTGCCTCCTCCGAATCTCTTGCTTCAGAAAGTGCAAACAGCCGGTCGTATTTTCCATAATCCAGTTCCCGCCGGTAAAAGCACTCCCTGTACTCTCCACCGGAACCATAATAATGCGTCTCCACGATCCGCGCCGGCGTATTTTCCACCGCATCTGCGTAATATTCCGGAAACAGGATCTTCGTCTCCGTTCCCTGATAACGCAGTGTTGCAATGATCTGATACCGGATCTCCGTCAGAATTTCCTTAAGACAGGACTTATTTCCATCCATAAAATCAATCTCCACTTTTTCCAGACGGCATCCGGTAAACACACCGCTTCCCATCCGCACGATCGCATCTGTCCCATGGAAAAGCTTCAGATTCATACATCCGTAAAATGCATAATTTCCAATCGACTGTACGGTAGCCGGAAGATGGATCTCCCTTACCATTCCGCCACAGCAGAGCTCTTCCGGCTGCGCAAAACGGTCGTCCACTTCACCTTCTCCGGTCTGATAAACGAGTACATTTTTCTCTTCTTCATCCTTATGCATGGAAAATGTATATGGCGCAATCCGGATAACCGGGGTTCCCTCTATCTGCTCAGGCACTTTTATGATTCCTGAATCCTGCCAGATCCGAAGAATTTCAAGTCCGTTTTCTATTTTCTGATATTGTATCTTCATAAATTTCACTCCTGGAATTGATTCTGTCTGTTCTATCCAATTAAGGATTATAGCAAAAAGAGGCGGATTTTTCCATCCTATTCACTGAGTTTATCTGCCATTCCAAAAATAAGGTTCCACACAAAACAGTTCGCTACTCTGTCCCATATTCTCTATCGAAATCTTACGAATTATATCGTTATGGACAAAATTATTTACATATCTTTAGAATTCCTTTATTCTATAATTAGATAGTCGATATGGATATTTGAAGGAGGTACCTATGTATGATGTCAGGCATGTCTTAAGAAAAGCCGGCCTTCGTTCCACCTATTCTGGTTATAATTATCTTGCCTCAGCAGTCGCCCTCGTTCTCAAAAATCAGGAATTTTACATGAAGAACGTAACCTCTAATCTCTACCGTGTTGTCGGCGAGCAGTATGGCGTTTCCAACATGTGCGTTGAAGCTGCCATCCGCACAATGATCAACAGTTATTGGAATCAGAATTCCAATAAAATTTTAAGCCCGCTGCTTGGTTATCCTGTATTTGACAAACCGACCGCATCCGAATTTATTTCAATGCTGGCTGATTATATCCAGGATCATTCCCCTCGTTAATTATAAGATACTGAGTAGAATTTATGCATTATCACATATCAGCATGGTATATACAGAATAACATTAGCAGGCAGGCATTAAAAAGGTGCAGCCTATGAGGTTGCACCTTTTTATCGAACCGGATTTTTATAACATAATTTTTATAATTGGGACATTTTTCCATACTCGCTGTTTTAGTTGCCACAGCTACAATTTGAATCCATATCAAACTCCGGATTGATTGCATAAAAGTTCTTACTGTTCAGATTGTCCTGAACGATTCTTAAACTTTCTCCGAATCTTTGGTAATGTACTATTTCCCGTTTTCTTAAAAAGCGAATTGGATCACATACTTCCGGGTCTTTTACAAGCCTTAAGATATTGTCATACGTTGTCCGTGCTTTCTGTTCTGCAGCGAGGTCTTCATGCAGATCCGTAATCGGATCTCCTTTTGACTGAAAGTATGTCGCTGTCCACGCCGGCCCGCTTGCCGCTACCGGATATAATGCAAGTGTATGATCAACATAATATTTATCGAAACCAGATGCTTTTATTTCTTCCGGAGACAGTCCTTTCGTAAGCTGGTAAACAATTGCACAGATCATTTCCATGTGCGCAAGTTCCTCTGTCGCAATGTCCGTCAGTGTTCCGATCACTTCTTTATACGGCATCGTATATCGCTGTGAGAAATATCGCATGGATGCACCTAATTCCCCATCAGGGCCACCAAACTGCGTAATAATAATCTGTGCAATTTTCGGATTGGTCTGTGTGATCTTCACCGGATATTGCAGTCTTTTTTCATAATTCCACATACTAGCATCCTCCTTCCTGCCACGGCCATGGCTCGTTGATCCAGTTCCATCTGTCTGAGCAGGAAGGAACAGCGGTATCTACTGTGAGTGGTCCATAATATTTTGCATATTCTTTCAACAACTGGTTCCTTTTTTTATTATGTTCATAAAAATAGTCCAGTGCTTCCTGATCACGAGGATGAGTATCCAGATAAAGCTTCACATCATCTACCGCAAAGCTCGCATGACCGATCTGCATCAGGAGATCTTTTCTGCAAGGTTTGGAATTCTGCATTTCATTCATGCGTTACATCCTCCTTTCCCCTTAAACGGAAGATCAAGCTCTTCGAATATAGTTCCTCTGTGGAATCCTTTTCCGGCTTCGTAAATGTGTCTCCAGCTCTGCCATGGCACATAAGCCATTGCGATCGGCATTCCATCCAACGCATCGTCCCGGTCGCTACATCCAGATCGTTCTCGATAAACAGGTACTGCCATCGATGGATTTCTTCCATCATTGTTCGCCATACATGAATTACTATTACAGCTATTGTTATTATTGCCACATCCACAATTTGCACGTCTCATATATGGATTATTGTTTCTGCAATTTTGCATCGTTTTGGCTCCCCTTTCTTATATCTGCAATATTATTGTATGGTAATTTTTTAAAAATGGTTCTGACTTTTGCATCCGGTATAATCTGATGCCCGTTTCCATTTCAAACAGGTCGTAACATCAATAATGCCGCCAGACCATTTCTGATCTGACGGCATCTTTCTTTAATATTTTATGATGTAACCGGATTGCTCCATTGCCATGCAATTCCCGCAGTCCTCGAACACCTCATACGCCCATAAAACGGCGTGTTCACATCATTTTATGAATTTTTACCAAGTGTAACCTTGATCTCTTTCTCTGTATATTCACCATTCTTATCCGGGATCTGTACGGTAAGCGTTACCTCTTCTCCTGCTTTATAATACTGAAGCTGTTCCTGAAGAGAGCTCATACCACTGATGGAACTTCCCTCAAAACCGGTAATGATCGATCCTTTTGTAAGACCGGCTTTCTCAGCTCCGCCACCACTCATGACTTCTTTGACATAAACACCGGTCGGCATATTGTACATCTGTGCACCTTCTTCAGATACATCGTAACCTTTGATTCCAAGATATCCTCTTTCCTCATCAGAAACCTTGCTTCTTGTCTCTTTATTCATCAGATTCTGGATAACATCACTTGCATCTGAAATCGGGATTGCAAATCCCATACCTTCTACAGCTGAACTGTTGATCTTCGCAGAGTTGATACCGATTACCTCACCATTGGCATTCAGAAGAGCTCCTCCACTGTTACCAGGGTTGATCGCTGCATCTGTCTGGATGTATTCTCCGTCAAATCCATCAATTGTACGTCCGGTTGCACTGACAATACCAGTTGTGACAGACTGTCCATAACCAAGTGCATTACCGATTGCAATTGCAGGTTCTCCAACCTTCAGAGAATCTGAATCTCCAAGTGTTGCAACCTTAATCGCATTCATTGTATCGTCTGAAATCTTATCAAGCGGAACGGCTACGACTGCAAGATCCCTTGCGGAGTCTGTTCCTTTAATCTGCGCTTCCACACTGTTGCCATCATTAAATGTAACAGTAAGTGTATCGCTTCCTTCTACAACATGGTTATTGGTAACAACCAGAAGTTCTGAATCATTCTGGCTGATGATGATACCGGATCCGGCACTTTCACTCTCCTGCTGGCTGGTTCCTCCGAAGAAATTCTGTACTTCCTGTACGCTCATATTTGTGATAGAAACGATTGACGGAAGTGTATTTTCCACAATGTCTGATACATCAGATGTCACTGTACTGGTAGATGTTGTAAGCTTTGCATTCGATACAGTCTTTGTTGTGCTTACGGTACTCTTTGTATTCTTTCCAAGCAGCTTACCAGTCAGATAACTGGTTCCCTGCATCGTCACACCGCCAACTGCCCCAAATAATACTGCGGCTCCTACAACAAGTGCGACTTTTTTTGTATACCCTTTTTTCGGTTTTGGAGCTTTCTGTGGTCCTGCTCCGAACCCCTGCTGCTGATTGTCTGCTCCTCTATTTTCATCTGAATCTGGTCTGTAATAATTGTATTGATTGTCCATCATTCAAGACTCCTTTCTTTTCCTTTTCTATAGTTAAGAGTTTAGCCTATAATTGTGATGAAAGTGTGATAAAATATGAAAAAAAAGATGAACGGCATATTTTTATGTCGTCCATCTTACTAAGCTCCATCTTATTTGATATTATGACTTATCCAAACTGCGCTTTTTCTTATTCAACCGTTACAGATTTCGCCAGATTACGCGGCTTATCTACATCCAGTCCTTTTGCAACAGATACATAATATCCCATTAACTGCAACGGAATCACTGCAAGGGATGCCTCAAAGTGCTCATCTGTCTTCGGAATATAAACCACAAAATCAGCGGTATCTTCAATGCTGTAATTGCCATAAGTTGTAAGTCCCATCAGATATGCACCACGGCTCTTGCACTCTACCATGTTGCTGATCGTCTTTTCATATAAATCCAGCTGTGTCAGCACACCGATCACAAGCGTTCCATCCTCGATCAGGGAAATGGTTCCATGCTTGAGTTCTCCTGCTGCATATGCCTCTGAATGAACGTAACTGATCTCTTTCATCTTCAGGCTGCCTTCCATACAGATCGCATAATCAATTCCACGCCCGACAAAAAATGCGTCCTTTGCGTTTGCCTGCTTTGCTGCAAACCACTGGATTCTTTCTTTATCTTCAATAATCTTTTCGATCTTCTCCGGGATTGCCTGTAATTCGGCAATATAATTTTCATACTGCTCTTCAGTGATTGTATTTTTTACTTTGGCAAACTGAATTGCAAGGATATACGAAGCCATCAGCTGTGTACTGTACGCCTTCGTTGTTGCCACAGAAATCTCCGGTCCTGCAAGCGTATAGAATACCTTATCCGCTTCTCTTGCAATAGAAGATCCGACTACATTGACAATTCCAAGTGTACGGATTCCCTGCGCTTTTGTCTCACGGAGTGCTGCAAGACTGTCTGCAGTCTCTCCTGACTGGCTGATAATGATCACAAGACCATTTGGATCCAGAATCGGCTTACGGTAACGGAATTCTGATGCCAGTTCCACGCGAACAGGAATTCTCACCAGATCCTCGATCACATACTGTGCCACCATACCTACATGGTAAGCAGAACCACACGCTACAATGTAAATCTGGCTTGTTCTCCGGATATCCTCTTCCGATAATCCGATATCTGTCAGATCAAACTTTCCTTCTTTTAATACAGAATTCAAAGTATCCTTAACCGCTCTTGGCTGCTCATGGATCTCTTTCATCATAAAATGCTCAAAACCAGCTTTTTCAGCTGCTTCTGCATCCCACTCGATGGTCTTCATCTCCTTCTGGATCTCTTCACCATCCAGATTGTAGAAAATGATTCCATCTTTGCTGATCTTTGCCATCTCCAGGTTGCCAATATAGTATACATTTCTTGTATATTTCAAAATAGCCGGCACATCTGATGCAATAAAACTCTCTCCATCTCCTACGCCAAGAATCATCGGACTGTCTTTTCTTGCCACATAAATTTCTTCCGGATAATCCTTGAACATCACAGCGAGCGCATAAGATCCACGGATACGGACCAGTGAATGGTTAATCGCATCTACCGGTGTTCCCTCGTATTTTTTATAATAATAATCGATCAGTTTGACAGCAACCTCTGTGTCTGTCTCAGAGTAGAACGTATATCCCTTACGGAGCAGTTTATTCTTTAATTCCTGGTAATTCTCAATGATACCGTTATGTACAGCAACCACATTGCCATCGTCGCTCATATGCGGATGGGCGTTGTTCTCGGACGGTTCCCCATGTGTTGCCCATCTGGTGTGACCGATTCCACAGGTTCCCGGAACTGCTGTACCGTTGTTGGTCTTCTCAGCTAATACTTTCAAACGGCCTTTTGCCTTAATGACTTCCGTCTCTTCGATTCCATTACGGACAGCAAGCCCTGCTGAATCATATCCACGATACTCCAGCTTTGACAATCCGTCCAGTAAGATCGGTGCAGCCTGCTGCGATCCGACATATCCTACGATTCCACACATTTATCTATATCCTCCAGTCTTTTTGTACGAAAATAAATTTTTACCCTTTTCGTTACATTGTAGCAAATCTGGAACTCTTTGTAAAGAATAAGCGGGAATAACAATCGTCATCCCCGCCTTTCTCTTTAATCCAGATCGATAAAATCCATCTCGAAAGTATCACCTTTTTTACGCTTTTCTTTCTTGATATTATAATCATCGAAGGAATCAAAATCGTCATCGTCAAAATAATCATCAAACTCGTCAACGCTGCGAGTATCATCACTCAGTCCTTCGTCATCATAATCATCGTCGAAGTCATCATCATAGTAATCATCATCATCGAAATCGTCATCGAAATCGTCGTCATAATCATCTTCGAAATCATCATCCTGTCTCTTCTTGAATTTTGATCTCTTTTCTTCTTTGACCGATGGAATCGGCTTTACCGGATTACTCTGTGGCTCATCATCCAGTCCATATTCATCATACAGATCATCCAACTCTCTGTTGCGGTTATGTAACTTCACAACGGAAACAAGAAGGAAGATTACCAGAAGAATAACGATAACTGCTGCCGCTGCTACAAACCAGATCAGATGATCGGAAATCTTTTCCAAAATTGCATCAAACTTGCTTGCACTCTTCTTATCCGGTGTAGTCGCAGACTTCGGAGTCTCCATTCTCTGATAAGTATGCTCTGCAGAGTCGTACAAATAAAGAGATTCTTCACCGTCATTATTTACCGCATATAATACATAGAAACCATCGCGGTCCGGTTCATCCCAAATTTCAAAAGTCTTGCCGTTGATCTCCAGATTTCCTTTTGAATACTTTGATGGCATGGACACTTTACTGCCTGCATCAAAAATCACAATCGAATAATCATCTGAAATTACAACCTGCTCTGCCGGAGAGAAGCTGCTGTCAGATGAATCATACATCCAGAAATCACCTTTTCCGTCACCATCTACCAGGTAAGCCATCTGAAGTCCTGTCTTTTCCTGGACAGCACCTTTATATGTCGAATCATTATAAGTAATCTCTCCTGCTGTAAATCCAGCCGGAATCATGCTGTCTGAAAAATCACCGGATAAGGTATACTCCTGACCATCAATCGTGACACTTGCTCCATTCGCAACATCTTTGATCTTGCTTGGATCTCCTGCCCCGATCACGACATCCGCATATCCTTCTTCACATGCCACGCTTTCTCCAATACTGTCTGTAACTGTCGCATTTCCCTGCTCCAGTCTTGTACTTCCTTCCTGAAGGGCCTGGAATTTCATTGTAAACTCAATCCGGTCACTGCTTCCGTCACCTGAGCCAGTAAATGTCAGATTACCATTGGTGTCTGCATTCACTCCATCTCCCTCTTCAAATCGCATATAAGAAGGATCGTAAGTCATATGAATCGTTGCATCTCCGATTGCATCTCCACTGACAACCGCTGTACCCGTGATCGTAAATTCATCCCCGACACTTGTCTCAAGATCAGAAAAGAATATCACACCATCTGCCGCCAGTACCATCATAGAAAAACATGGCACAATCAGACATACAGATAAAAGAATTGTCGCTATTTTTTTCGTAAACTTCATCTTCATGTACTTTCCTCTTTCTAACCATATAATTGTAAGTATAAATACTCTTAGACTCTATCTTACACTTTTTATGGGGAAATGTCTACTTGTTTGTAGAATTTCCCATTGTATCAATTTACAGACAACTCCGTTCTGCTTTATTTATCCGAAGAAAAACCCCGGCATAAACCGGAGTTCTTCTCTAATTTGCATTTTCTGTTGTTCCGCCTGTATCGCTTCCCGTGTCTCCTCCAGGATCCGGGGTTGGTGTTGGATCCGGAGCCGGTTCTGGTGTTGGTGTCGGATCTGGCGTCGGTTCCGGCGCCGGCGTTGGTTCCGGCGTCGGTTCCGGCGTTGGAGTTGGTTCTACATAAGTATTATTATCATATCCTCCATTCCATGAATTGTCCCAGGAATTTCCTCCATCATACCAGTAATCATTCGATCCGTCATTATAATTATACTGATAATTATCCTGCGTATACCCCTGCCATGCATCCGGCGTTTCAATACCACTTGTATCTACACCTGCATCTGGTTGATTCGTCTGCTGCTCTTGATTGTCTGTATTTTCCTGATTATCTGCATTTTCCTCCTGCTGTTTTTCGGCCTCTTCCTTTCGCTTTTTCTGTAGTGCATCAATATCCACATCATTGATCAGCATATCATAGAATTTTGATTTTTTCATCAGCTCTTTATCAAGGCCTTTTCTTCCATATTGCTCGGTAAGTGTCTGCTCATCAGAAAACAGATTCACTCCAAGTGCTAACCTGTCTCCTTCAATTGTTACTCCCATCGCAGCCAACGTGGTCGGGAACATATCCAGTGTTGCAAACTCTCTGTTATGTGTTTTTTCAAATGAAGTGTCCAGACCTTCTGGAAGATTGATAAATACATTGTATACACTACGTTCATAATCTTCACTGACATCATTACAGAAATCAGAATCCATCGTCAAATGATCCCCACTTATTACAATCGTTGTATTTTCATAAAATGGCTGTTGCTGGATCCATTTTACAAATGCATCTACCTGTCTGCTTGAACATGCCATTACATTTGCATACTGGTTATCACCAAATTCATTCTGGCACTGTTCACATACATACCCATCTTCAAAATGGGTATCTACCGTCAGCATAGTAAAATTAAACGGTTCATCTTTTGAACTTAATTCGGTCAGTTTTTCCTGCGCATTTGCAAACAGCTTCTGATCCTCATATCCCCACCATACATAATAATCTTCTGGTATCTGTCCGTTTTCTTTCGCTGTATTATAATCACAGATTTCTGTTTTTCCTTTTCCATGGCTCTCAAAATATGCTCTTCTTCCCCCAAAAGTCGCATCAGAGCCAATCATAAAGCACTGGTTATATCCTTCATCTGCAAGAATATCCTCAAGATTCCTTGCCTGCGAAGAAAATGAAGACTGTTCTGCGAGTGTTGCATTTACATCATCT
>UMFX01047232.1_pt1 | contig 11665 bp, 8 predicted proteins | sample 1965131 | NCBI WGS metagenome assembly UMFX01 (sample SAMEA4836058, study PRJEB28245) | human gut metagenome | biome: gut microbiome; material: fecal sample | place: Denmark | collected 2008 | reverse complement strand
AATTCCACGATTTAAATTTTCATCATCTTCAACCACGAGTATATCTGGCATAGCATATGCACCTCCCTTTAAAAAACAGCTCTCCCAGAGAGAATATATCTTCTCTCTGGGAGAGCATCTCCTTGCCTGCGGCAATACTATTTAATTCTTAAAACTATGGATTGGTGCAGGGATTCTTCCGCCTCTGTTTACGAATGCGGAACAGTCAAACTGATTCACTGGCATGATTGGAGCATAACCTAAAAGTCCTCCAAACTGTACCGTATCACCAACGCCTTTACCGATTACAGGAATAATGCGGACTGCTGTTGTCTTCTGGTTTACCATACCGAGTGCCATCTCATCTGCGATAATTCCGGAAATCGTTGTTGCCTTTGTATCTCCAGGAATAGCGATCATATCAAGTCCAACAGAACATACACAAGTCATTGCTTCTAACTTCTCTAAAGTAAGTGCTCCTGCCTCTACTGCATCGATCATTCGCTGATCTTCGCTTACCGGGATAAATGCACCACTTAAACCGCCAACATAAGAGGAAGCCATAACGCCGCCCTTCTTTACCTGATCGTTTAAGAGTGCAAGTGCTGCGGTTGTTCCTGGTGCTCCAGCATATTCCAGACCGATTTCTTCTAAGATTTCTCCAACGCTGTCACCGACTGCAGGTGTTGGTGCAAGGGATAAATCAATAATACCAAAAGGTACATCAAGACGCTTAGAAGCTTCTTTGGCTACAAGCTGTCCTACACGAGTTACTTTAAATGCTGTCTTTTTAATTGTCTCACAAAGTTCTTCAAAATTTTTGCCACGAACATTTTCAAGTGCACGCTTTACAACACCCGGTCCACTGACACCGACATTAATAATCGTGTCTGCTTCTGTAACACCATGGAAAGCACCTGCCATAAATGGGTTGTCATCCGGTGCGTTAGTAAATACAACAAGCTTGGCATTACCAATACTGTCTTTATCTGCTGTCTTTCTGGAAGTTTCAAGAATTATCTCACCAAGCATCTTTACTGCATCCATGTTAATTCCTGTTTTCGTAGAACCAACATTAATGGAGCTACATACTCTGTCTGTTACAGAAAGTGCTTCCGGGATAGATTCCATAAGATATCTGTCTGCTTTTGTCATTCCTTTATTTACTAATGCAGAATAGCCACCGATAAAGTTCACGCCTACTTCTTTCGCACAGCGGTCTAACTCTTTTGCAATGCGGACAAAGTCTTCCGGACCTTTACAGCATGCACCACCTACTAATGCGATCGGTGTGATAGAAATACGCTTATTAACAATAGGTATACCGAATTCTTTCTCGATCTCCTTACCTACCTTTACAAGATTCTTAGCCTTTGTTGTAATCTTCTTGTAAATATTCTCGCATACTTCATCAAGAGATTCGCTGACGCAGTCTAACAGGCTGATACCCATTGTGATCGTACGAACATCAAGGTTCATCTCATGAATCATCTTATTGGTTTCAATTACTTCATTTATGTTTAACATAGCAGGGCCTCCTAGATACGGTGCATCATTTCAAAGATTTCCTGGTGCTGTGCCTGAATCTTAACACCAAGCTCCTCACCAATCTGCTCAAGCTCGCTTGCCATAACAGGGAAAGTCTTAACTACTTCTTCTGACTCAACAATCATCATCATGTTGAAGAAACCGCCGGTAATGGTCTGATTAATATCAAGAATGTTTACATTATTGTTTGCAAGATACGTACAAACCTTTGCAATGATTCCAACAGAATCTTTTCCGAGTACGGTGATAATTGATTTCTTAAGCTTTTTTCCTTCCATAGTAAATACTCCTTATGTATGTATAAATATTAAAGTAATTAGTAAAAGCAATTGATTCTTACTCTTAATAATTACAATTCAACCTTTTTCCTGATGTACTGACCTCTGTATAGATTACAATCAATCATACTGATACGAACACTAAATAACACAGGTAGGTGCTGTTCTGCTCGCTACCTGAAGTGTAAAGTCTGCTTTATTAAGATCAATATTATGTAATAAAAGCTCTACCTTTACTGTTTCGTAAGCCAGTTCACCATAGTTATTCTCTTTACTAAGATGCCCCAGAAAAATATGTTTACACTCTTCTCCAATTACCTTTGACAAAAACTGTCCGGCTCTCTCGTTCGAGAGATGCCCCTTATTCCCCATTATTCGCTTCTTGAGAGGATACGGATACGGACCAACCATGAGCATATTTAAATCATGATTCGACTCCACCAAGAGGGATTCACATCCCTGCATCTTCTCTACTAAATACTCATCATACGTTCCAAAGTCAGTTGCTACCCCAACTTTAGATTCCGTATCGCTTACTGTGTAACAGACCGGATCTGCCGCATCATGAAGGATACGGGAGGCTTCTATTTTAATTCCATCCATGTAAATTGGCTGGTCGGGTGTGATACTCTCAAAAAGATTCTTATCCACCTTTCCAAGCGAAGATGTACTTAAAATCTCATCAATTGTCCTTGCTGTAGCAAATACAGGAACCGGATACTTTCTAAGGAACACACCAAGACCACTGATATGATCCATATGTTCATGTGTCACAAAAATACCCTGTATCGTCTCCGGTGCTACTTCCATCTGTGACAGTCCCTCCACAATTCTCTTTCTGCTGATTCCCGCATCAATGAGAAAATGGGACTTTTCATTACCTACATATATACAATTACCGCTGCTTCCGCTGGCGATGCTCGCTAAATTCATCTATTTACCATCCTTTTGGCTCAAATTTACCAACCATTATATACTAAATTATCTTATTAGTAAAGAGTTAGTAAAGAGAAAGCAGGCTCTCTACCGCCGTTTTTATCTGATTTTCCGTTTCAGAGATTCCTAAATGGTTGTCGATCACTGTAGAACATTCCTTCCGGAATACTTCTTCCGGAAGTTGTTTTGCCATAATTTCATGGCATTTTTCTTCGGTATATCCACGACCTTCTTTTAACCTTTCGATACGGGTTGCCTCATCAACATACACATACCACATCGTATCAAAATCATTTTGATAGCCTTCTTCCAAAAGGAGAGCCGCTTCCACTGCAATGAAAGATACTTCTCCTTTTTCTTTTATCCTTTGAATTCTCCGAAAGATTTCTTTCTTTACATTTGGATGTGTAATGGCATTCAGGCGGCTAAGCTTTTCCTGGTCTCCAAAGACAAGCTTTGCTAATGCCGGACGGTCTATTGTTTTATCTTTGGCAAGAACTTTCTCTCCAAATGCCTCTACAATATCTAAATAATTTTTTTGTCCAGGCTCCATCAGATCATGTGCCACTAAATCAGCAAGAATAATTTCTGCTCCATATTTTTCTTTTAAGATATTCATGACAACACTTTTTCCGGAACCAACTCCGCCGGTAATGCCAACAACTTTTATATCATTTCGCTTCTTATTTTGCTTCATACCAGGTCTTTCCTTCTTCAATATCAATAGACAGCGGAACTTTAAGCTGTGCCGCTCCCATCATCTCTTCTTCTAGTATTTTACGGACTTCTTTTCTTTCATTCTCTTTTGTTTCAATCAAAAGTTCATCGTGAATCTGTAAAATAAGTCGGGATTCTAATTTTTCTTCCTGCAGGCGTTTACTTACCCGAACCATCGCAATCTTAATAATGTCGGCTGCTGTTCCCTGAATAGAAGAGTTCATTGCCACTCTCTCTCCAAAACTTCTTTGCATAAAGTTACTAGAAGAAAGCTCTGGAATCGGACGGATTCGTCCATATAAAGTCTTTACATAACCTTCTTTTTTCGCAAAAGCCACATTGCCATCAAGGTATGTTTTAATTCCCGGATACGTTGCAAAATATTTATTAATATAATCACTTGCTTCTTTCCGGGAAATCTTTAAGTCCTGACTAAGTCCAAATGCGCTGATACCGTAAACAATACCAAAGTTTACTGCCTTCGCACTTCTTCTAAGCAGCGGAGTGACTTCTTCAAATGGTACGCCAAATACCTGAGATGCAGTCATACGGTGAATGTCTTCTCCATGTCGGTACGCATCGATCAGGTGTTCATCCCCTGCCATATGTGCAAGCACACGAAGCTCAATCTGTGAATAATCCGCACTGACAAATAAATAACCGGGATCTGGGACAAATACTTTGCGGATCGCCCTTCCAAGCGGCATACGAATCGGAATATTCTGCAGGTTTGGATCAGAACTTGATAATCTTCCGGTTGCGGTTACTTTCTGATGAAAAATACTGTGAATCTTTCCATCATCCTGAATAAATGCAGCAAGTCCGTCTGCATACGTTGACTTTAACTTTGTAAGCTGACGATACTCTAAAATCTCTGATACGATTGGATAATCCGGTGCAAGCTTTTCTAAAATATCTGCATTTGTTGAATAACCCGTTTTTGTCTTTTTCGCAAAAGGCATTTTTAAATCTTCAAATAAAATCACACCAAGCTGTTTTGGAGAATTGATATTAAAAGTCTTACCTGCTTTTTCGTAAATATTTTGTTCTAACTCTTCAATTCTGCCAATAAGCTGATCTCCATACTCCTTTAAAGCATCTTTCTCAACTGTAATTCCATACTTTTCCATGTCATAAAGTGTAGCAACCGTCGGACGCTCGATGGTAAGATACAGTTCTTCCATCTCCTGCTCTTTTAACTTTTCAAGAACAAGTGGGTAAGCATGAAACGGAACATAAGAAAGATAGGCAGCCATCTGTATTGTCTTTTCTTCTTCCGCTTCAAATACTTCTTCTATTGCTTTCTTTCCACAGATTTCTTTTCTTGATGGAAGCATCTGTCTAAGGTAATCTCTTGCAATATCTTCATAATCATAAGCAGACTGCAGCGGATTCAAAAGATATGCCTGAATCCCGACATCCTGAATCTGGCTTTCATACTCTCTGACTTCCTCTACGAAATGAAGCAATGCTTTATAATCAAGGACTATAAGTTCTGTGCCCTCTTTTAAAAGTTCTACTATCTTTTCTTTCAAATAATCTTCTGTGACAAATCCACCGATTAATGCCAGTACACTACCCTCTTTCCAGGTAAGAGAAATTCCTTTACAATTTCCGCTGACACCGATCACACCAAGTCCTGCCCGTCCACTCTTTTTAATAGAAGAAAAGATATTCTCCACTTCTCCTAAATCAGAGGTTGTCACTACTTCTAGTGTTTCTTCTTCCTTTTCTTCCTCGTCAAAATACTTAAACAGACTTTTTAGCTCAAGCTCTTTAAATAACTGGTATGCTTCCTTTGTAAAAAGTGTTCCAATCTTTGCATCCTTAAAATCATAAGAAAGATCGCAGTCTTTTTTAATTGTCGCAAGATCTTTGCTCATTATTGCCTGTTCGTAGTATTCCTGCAAATTATTTTTAGCTCGTGCAGGCTTGATCTCTTCGATATGGTCATAAGCATTCTCAATAGAATGATATTCCTTAATAATCTTTGCCGCCGTTTTCTCCCCGATTCCAGGGACTCCAGGAATATTATCAGAAGTATCTCCCATAAGCCCTTTCATATCAATGAATTCTGTTGGGCTCACGCCGTAAAGTTCGCGGACATCATCCTCATAATAATCTTCCGTCACTGTTCCGGACGCCTTTGTTTTTGGAATCTTTACTTTCACTTTTTTTGTTGCAAGTTGCAATAAATCCCGGTCTCCCGATACGATTGCTACATCAAAACCGGCTTCTTCCGCTTCTTTTCCGATCGTTCCCAAAATATCGTCAGCCTCAATTCCCGCCTGTGTGATAATTGGGATTTCCATCGTCTTTAAGACTTCCTTCATTAACGGAACCTGTTCGTGTAACTCTGCCGGCATCGGTTTTCTCGTACCTTTATATTCTTTATATTTTATATGACGGAAGGTCGGTTCTTTCCGGTCAAATGCCACTAGAAGATGCGTCGGCTTCTCCTCTTCTACATAACGAAGCATAATATTTAGAAAACCAAGTACTGCATTCGTATGCTTTCCTTCGGCATTCGTCAGATCCGGCAGACCGTAAAAAGCCCGGTTCAACAGGCTATGTCCGTCTAACAGCATAATTTTATCTGACATATTTCCTCCTATAACACAAAAACCTGCGACTGAATTCAGATATTTTCTTTCTTCAGTGCAGGTTAGCTGGCATATTGAAGGATTGTCATGCTTTACTTAACACTTCCATCCTCTACTCTGCCAGACTTTACAATTTAAAGAAACATCGCAAAAACCAGATACACAAACATCCAGATAAGCATTACCGCTATCGTAAGAACGATTACGATCTTTGCCGCATACTTCCGCTTAGAATTCTTTTCTATTTCCAGATAACGGCTGTCCACTTCATTCTGAAGCTTCTCTTTAAAATCAGCGGCCAGTTCTTCTCCTTCATCAAGCTGTTTTAAACCGATCAGCATAACATAATAGATTTCCAGTTCCTCCCAGCAATCTTTACAACTACGGATATGCTCAATGAATTCTTTGGTTTCTTCTTTATCTAACTTATTATTAATGAAATTCAGTACCATGGACTGTGCATTCTGACAATTCATATGTTTCTCCAGTTCAAGATTATTTTTACACTTAAGCATTCTTTAAAAAGGCAAGATATCCTTTTTTCGCCTCATATAAATCAGACTTGCTGATAATCTCCCAAGGCGCATGCATACTTAAAACAGCAACACCGCTATCTACAACCTCCATACCATAAAGGGCTGCAATGTAGGCGATTGTTCCACCTCCGCCATAATCAACCTTTCCAAGCTCTGCTGTCTGAAAAGCGACTTTATTCTCATCAAAAATACGGCGAAGTCTCGCAAGATATTCTGCATTCGCATCGTTAGAACCAGACTTACCTCTTGCTCCGGTATATTTATTAAGAACCATTCCTTTTCCAAAATAAGCACAGTTCTTCTTCTCAAATGCTTCTGCATAAGCTGGGTCATAGGCAGCGCTTACATCAGAAGAAAGCATCCTTGAACGAGCCAGTGTTCTTCTTACTGCCAGATTAGAATCCTGTCCCATCAATGCAAGAATCTCTGCAACGGTATTCTCAAAAAACATCGACTGCATACCCGTTGCTCCCACACTTCCGATTTCCTCTTTATCTACCAAAAGACAACAGGAAGTTCTGTCAACATGTCCCGTCTCCATCATTGCCGCAAAAGATGGAAATGCACATACCCTGTCATCATGGCCATATCCTGCGATCATACTGCGGTCAAGTCCACAGTCTCTTGCAGGACCTGCCGGTACTACCTCGATTTCTGCAGAAAGAAAATCTTCTTCTTCTATCTGATATTTTTCTTTTAAAATGCGTAAAATATTTGCCTTTACTGCATCTTTTTCTTCTCCGGCAAGAGGACGGCTTCCTACGAGAATATCCAGATTCTCACCTTCGACAACGACCGATCCCTTTTTCTCCATCTGCTTTCCTGCAAGATGAATCAAAAGATCTGTCACGTAAACAACAGGATCTGCCGGGTCTTCTCCTACATTGACAGAAATTACTGTTCCATCTTTCTTGGCCACTACGCCATGAAGTGCAAGAGGAAGTGCAACCCACTGGTACTTCTTAATACCGCCATAATAATGTGTATCCATAAAAGATAATTCTGTATCCTCATATAACGGATTCTGTTTCAAATCAAGACGTGGAGAATCGATGTGCGCACAAAGGATGTTCATTCCCTCGGTAAGCGGCTGCTTTCCAACCTGGAAAAGAGCGATCGTCTTACCCATGCCAACACCATATACCTTATCTCCGGCTTTTAAACGGGTTCCCTGTGCGATCAGTTTATTAAGATCCTGATAACCGCAAGCTTCCGCTTCTTTAGTAAAATACTCTGTACATTCCCGTTCTGTCTTACATTTGCTTAAAAATTCTTTATACTCTCCGGCGAGAACTTCTACATTCTTATCATCCTCATCCGTATAACTAAGCCATGAATTCTCTCTCATAACATTACACCTCCATAAACGACTTTATTATATCCCAAGAAACGTTCCGGGTCAATCTAACGTACAAAGAATCTTGGAAAGACGCTCCTTATCTACCTTTTTCTTCTTTCCTTTTATTGTCAGTAATATATTACTTTGTCTGAATACTTCCCGGCAGATCTGTGTCATACGCTCCGTTGTGACACTTCGGTAAGACTCTGTTCGTTCCTCGATATCTTTATAGTATACGTCAAGAATATGTCCTTCATAAGCTCTGACCCAGTTAAATTCTTCCGTATCATCCAATAAAAAGCCTGCATTATCTATATAGTGAGGCAGAACATAAGAAAGTTCATCTGTAATTCCTTCTTTCATAGACTTTAATACTTCTATAACTGTTTCTACAGAATCATAAAGATGTTTCGGTAACACCTCATAAACAAGAGTCATCTGCCCAATGTTATTATAATGCTGAAAACATGGGTCATAACTATATACATAGCCTTTTTTCTCTGAAAGTTCCTGATGGATTTTACAGAATTCTCCCTCAAATAAAATATCAAATAACAGATTTTTCTCTGCCAGCGTATAGCGGGATGCATCAATATCTACAGAAAAACAGACACAGGTTTTCTTGCTGTTTTTCACATAAATCTTTGGCTTTCTCTGTCCAAATCTCTTTGGCACCGGCGCGATATTCTCCCGTTCTTCTTTTAAAAAAGAAAAAGAATATGGCTCTAACAGCCTTGTCAATACAGATAGAGAAGATTCCGGGTAATTTCCACTGATATAAAAGAAAATATTATTGGCAGCCAGTACCTTTTTTTGAAAAGCACAAAGCTGCTTTCTTCTTATTTTATTGAGTGTCTTTTTCTTTCCGGTAATCGTTCTCTCTAACGAAGTATCTTTCCACGCAATCTGTTTTGTAAAGTAATTCAGGCTGCTCTCCTCATCTTCTTCACGAATTTCTGCTTTAATACGCTTTCTTTCTGTATCGATTGCTTCTTCAGGCAGAGTAAACGGTGCAAATATTCCTGTCAGAATTTCTGCTGCTTCCTCAAAATGTGCCGGGGCACCTGTAATAATAAACTGAATAAATTCTTCATAGGTAGATGCATTAAAATCAAGTCCACACCGATCTAAGGTCTGATACAGATTCTCTCCCATGGCATAATGAATATTTTTAAATACGATATGTTCAAAAAAATGAGAAATTCCATTCTCTTTCTTTGTCTCAAACAGTGATCCTGCCCGCACATACAAGCACAGGCAGAAACTGTGAATATTTTCATTTTTATCGTGAAATACAGATACTCCTTGCGGAGTAATATGCTCTCTTTCCATCCACACCTCCAAAATTCATTTATTTTCTTTTTCAGCCACTTCGACTGTTTTGAATTCATCCTCTTCTAAGGATGCAAGATCCATCTTAGGAAGTTCTGGATGCACTTCTTCCGGCTGTTCATCTGTATCGATAATAAACGATGCGAGAAGGGTATCCTCATTCACTTCCTCTCCATCCTTTACATAAATCTTATCAACAATACCATTCACTTTTGAAATGACAGTTGTTTCCATCTTCATGGCTTCAATCACCATAAGCGGCATATTTTTCTGAACGCGGTCCCCTTCTTTAATCCGGATATCACAGATTGTTCCCGGTAAGGTCGCCCCAAGATGACCCGGATTCTTCGGATCAGTCTTTAACTTTCGATCTGCCTTTACTTCAAAATGCTTATCAAGAATCTTCACTTCGCGTAAAAATCCATTCACTTCAAACTGTAAAATACGATATCCTTTTTCATCTGGTTCTGACTTGCCGATAAACTTAATCAACGTATCATTCCCTTCTTCAATCTGGATCGTTGTTTCCTCTCCCGGACGAAGACCATAGAAGTAAACATGACTTTCTAACTTCGATACATCATTATATGCCTGGAAATGCTCGCAATAGTCCTCATATACCTTTGGATAAAGGGCATAACTTAATACTTTCTGCTCCATAACTTCCGGCTGTTCCATGGATTCCATGTAGTAATTCTCCCGCAGGTACGCTCCGATTGCATCAAAATCCACATCCGGAAGTAAGATTCCCGGACGTACCGTAATCGGTTCCTGTCCTTTTAATACAATCTTTTGCAGTTCCTCCGGAAATCCTCCTTCCGGCTGCCCAAGTGCACCCTTGAAATACTGTACGATGGAATCTGGATAAGATAAATCTTTTCCTTTCTCTAAAATATTATCTTTTGTCAGATCATTTTTCAACATAAAAATTGCCATATCACCGACAACTTTTGATGTCGGAGTTACTTTAATAATATTTCCGAGAACTTCATCTGCCTCTTTATAAAGACGTTTAATATCATTAAAATCATTGCCGGCACCCATTTCTTTTACCTGAGCGGCAAAATTAGAATACTGTCCACCCGGAATCTCGTATTTATAAATCTCCGGATTTGGAGAATCCATATCACTCTCAAATGGCTTATAAATCTTACGTTCATGTTCGTAATAATCATTTAAAACAAGTAATCCGTCCGGGTCAATTCCTGTATCACGCTTTGTTCCCCGCAGTGCTTCCACTAATGCATTCATTGATGGCTGGCTGGTAAGGGAACTCATCGAACCGATCGCACAGTCTACGATATCCACCCCTGCTTCTGCCGCCATCAGGTATGTTGCAATTCCATTCCCTGTCGTATCATGTGTATGAAGATGAATCGGAACACGTACTTCTTCCTTTAAAGCTTCGATCAGCTTCTTCGCTGCATATGGCTTTAATAAAGAAGACATATCCTTTAATGCGATCACATGGCATCCCATCTTTTCTAACTGCCTTGCTTTTTTACAATAATAATCTATCGTATATTTCAGTTCCTTTGGATTTAAAATATCTCCGGTGTAGCAGATGGCTCCCTCAACAATCTTTCCTGTCTTTAAAGCTTCTTCTACCGGAAGCTTCATGTTTTCCATCCAGTTCATACTGTCAAAAATACGGTAAATATCTACACCATGGTCACTGGATACCTTGATAAACTTCTTAATAACATTATCTGGATAGGTACTGTATCCAACTATGTTTGAAGCACGAAGCAGCATCTGTATCATAACATTTGGCATACGCTCTCTTAAAATATCCAATCGTTTCCATGGGGATTCTTTTAAAAAACGATACTCGGTATCATACGTTGCCCCTCCCCAGGCTTCAATTGAATACGCATCCTTTAAATACAGATTTGTTGCTCTTGCCGCACCTGCCACTTCTTTTGTTCGCATTCTTGTCGCAAGTAACGACTGCTGTCCGTCACGCATCGTCGTATCCGTCACATACAGCTTCTGACTCCGATAAACTTTCTGGGTAAATTCTTCCGCTCCTAATCGCAAAAATTCATCTCTTGTACCATATAGCTTTCTCTCTGTATCTACAACCGGCACTTTTCGATCTTCTAAAAATGGCTTTGGTCCCGGATTAACATTAACCATCTTGTTTGCAAGGAACTCTAATATCTTTGTTGTACGGTCTAATTTATAATGTAATTCAAATAATTCCGGTGTTTCTTCTATAAATGTAGTAAAACACTTTCCCTGATGAAATGTCTCATGATTCAATACATTAATCAGAAATGTAATGTTCGTCTTTACTCCATGAATACGAAGTTCTTTTAATGCACGTACTGATTTATGAATCGCATTCTCAAACGTCCTGTCATGAGAAACAACTTTTACAAGTAAACTGTCATA
>UMFX01029535.1_pt1 | contig 11672 bp, 7 predicted proteins | sample 1965131 | NCBI WGS metagenome assembly UMFX01 (sample SAMEA4836058, study PRJEB28245) | human gut metagenome | biome: gut microbiome; material: fecal sample | place: Denmark | collected 2008 | reverse complement strand
TGTCCAGTTGGCAACTGCATTTTGGCAAAAAGTCTGTTCGTCCGCATTCAGCTCTTTCAGTCCGAGGTCGAAGCCCAGTTTACACATACTTGCTACATCGGTACGGAATTTCACGCTTGTCTTCTTGTTCCAGCTGGTTACGTGTGCATCCATTGCTTTTGCAGGGAAGATTTGTGAGAATCCCCATTGGATAAACAGGCGCTCTATCGGGTCTGTATTGTCACTGCACCAGAATTCTGTGAAGTATTTCAATGCTTCGTAGTCGCAACGGGCGCCACCGCCGGAGCAAAGCATCATCGGTACGTTCGGATATTTGTCTTTGATACGTTCCAATACATTATATATACCACGTACATGGTCGATATAAAGTTGTCCTTGTTTATTTTTCAAATAGGGAGAATAAATATTTGTGATGGGAGAGTTGCAGTCCCATTTAAAGAAAGCCACTTCTGGGTTCGCTGTCAGGATGTTATCCACTACGCCAAACACAAAATCCTGTACTTTCGGATTGCTAAGATCGAGCACCAGTTGGTTACGGTAATAGTATGTTTCGCGATTGGGCAGTGTGATAGCCCAGTCAGGATGCTTCTCGAACAATTCACTTTTGGGGTTTATCATCTCCGGTTCGATCCAGATACCGAATTTCACTCCGGCTTCTTTGGCAGACTTCACGAGTGCGGGAATACCGCCCGGCAGTTTGGATTTCATCACTTCCCAGTCACCCAGTCCGGCATTGTCGCTGTTGCGAGGATGCTTGTTGCCGAACCAGCCATCATCCAACAAGAACATATCTACACCCAGATGTTTAGCTTCTTTCATCAGTTCGGCAAGCAGTTTCTCATCGAATTTGAAGTACGTATTTTCCCAGTTATTCAATAAAGTCATGCGGTTGCCTTGTCCGTCTTTCAGTTGGTGGTTGCGTGCCCATGCGTGGAGGTTGCGGCTGGCTTCGCCCGTACCGTTGTTGCTGAAAGTAAAGATGAATTCGGGAGTGGTAAATACTTCGTTCGGTTTTAGTTCATAATCAGATGCATACGGGTTGATGGCGGGGATAACGCGGAGATTGCCTACGTTGTCCACTTCAAAGGTAAACTGGAAGTTGCCTGTCCATCCGATAGTCCCTAACATGGCACGTCCTTGTGTTTCCTGTGCCGGTTGTTCAAAACCAAGTTCGAAGAACGGGTGGGTATGCATGGCGGCACGGCTTCCCAGTTTGGTGTCGATCACCTTTTTGCCGAACAATAGAGGTTGCGTGCTCATTTGTGCTTCTTTAGCCCAGTCGCTGCTGAATTCAGTCAGATAATACTCGTTTCCGGAGAAATAAAGCATCGTCGAGGCGTAACGCCAGATGGTGACAGGTTTCTTTTCAGCATGTTTGATTTCACTCCACGTCTTGATGACGTTTTCTTTCGGATAAGCGATGTAATGCAGCGTGACTTCCACCGGGTACTGATCGTCTTTCAGTTGGATAGTCGTTTCCGTGCCGCCTGCCACTGCTTTTTGTTCGGAAGATACATAACGGAGAATCGTGCTCGGGTTTCCATCATTGTGCGTGATTGCTACAGCCGGTTCAAAATAATCCTCGGCGCCGGAGCCCGGATATACTTCCCATCCACGGGTGGATACGCTGCCGTCACTGCCTCCTTTCACGTATGGAGAAAAGTTGTTGATGTCTTTCTCGTTCAGCAACTTATCGCCCAGATAAGCCTGATAAAGTCGTCCGTTGGGAGCTACTTGGAGAATTAAGTCTGTGTTGTCCGTTGCGATGCGGATAACGTTCTTTTCCTGGGCGTCCATTTGTGCCAGGGTAAACAATGCCGTAAGTAATACGAAAAGTTTCTTCATGGTTTTTTAATAATTAATTAGGTATTAGTTAGTTTGTGGGCATATAATGCCACAAAGATAGTTATAATTCGTTTGGTATGAACTAGAATTTGATGCTTGCGCTAAATTCTACGGTGAATGGGCGTAAATAGTTTCCACTCATATAATTTCCGGCGTATTGGACAGCTTCTTCTTTCGTAATCAGTTCCGAACCGTTGATGGTTCCGCTGGCTCCTTTCTGATTCAGGAAGTTGATGACTGTTGCCCCCAGAGACAGGTGCTTGTTTACGTTTCAGTTGATTCCTCCGAACGTTTCCCAGCGCCCGTTGAAGTAGAGCGCTTCCTGAAGATTGGCGTACGTCTTGCCGAAATAGCGGAAACTAAGCTAGAGGCGTAAGTCTTTCGTGATGTTGTAGCTTGGGTCGAGTTCGACAAGTATCTGCGGGATCTCTTTTACGATCATTCCGTTGGCATTGACCGACCTTTCCTCACTCGATTTTATCCGTATCATCCGGCTAAAACATGCTGCGGAATTGTTGCAGGAGGGAGAACTGCGCACCAATGAAATTTGTGACAGGGTAGAATTTCAGTCACCTTCTTACTTCGCCAAAGTATTTCAGAAACAGTTTAAAGTTACTTCTACGGAGTTTGCCCAGCAGAATAAGTAGAGAATGGCATATAGTTAGTTGTTATTGACTATTGTTCGTTATCTCTTTGTTTGAATTTGAACTGAAATTAGTTCATTTCTATACGGAAATAACTCCCAATACTATTGCTGGCAATAACTCGTCAGTATGCAGCTTTTATTTCTTTCTCTTGCTTATATTATTTTTTCAATTGCCTAAGGAGTTTTCGTTTGACTATAGTTGAACGAACGCTTGACATATGTTGAACTATCGCTTGACTATAGTCAAACGAAAATTTGTTAGGCAATGAAATAACTATTAATAGGTAAACGCTTGCTTAAAAATAACTAATAAAATCATTAGTGGCAATTGATCCCAAACTAGGCAATTTCTGGTTAAATGGGAATTTAATTCAGACAGAAGAACATAAGAACAAAAAAATAAAATAGCAGTTCAATAAGCAACAGAAATAATTTTCAAAGCGCAGCTTTTATGTTCTTTTGTTCTTATGTCTAAAAAGAACTACCATCTGCTCATTTGTCCAAAGAGACGTATAAAAAATAGAATGATTCAACTCTGTAAATTCTTTCTTTTTTACTTGCTTATTTCGATTGATTTCCATACTTTTAGCCTCCGTAATCCTTTAAAAATTGACCCTATGGACAACATTCTTTTCTGGCTCGTTCCAGTCGCTTCCGTGTTAGCCCTCTGCTTTGCTTATTACTTTCATAAGCAAATGATGAAAGAGGGTGAAGGTACACCCCAAATGATAAAAATAGCTGCTGCTGTGCGCAAAGGAGCTATGTCTTATCTAAAGCAACAATACAAAATAGTAGGTTGGGTATTCTTGGGGCTGGTTATTTTGTTTTCAATTATGGCATACGGCTTTCATGTACAGAATGCCTGGGTTCCCATTGCTTTCCTTACAGGTGGATTCTTCTCCGGGCTTTCCGGATTTTTGGGGATGAAGACGGCAACATACGCGTCCGCTCGTACCGCTAATGCTGCCCGTACTTCTCTGAATGCAGGATTAAGAATTGCTTTCCGAAGTGGTGCCGTGATGGGACTGGTGGTCGTTGGCCTGGGGCTGCTCGATATTTCTTTTTGGTATCTGTTGCTGAATGCAGTGATTCCTGCTGATGCACTGACACCTACTCATAAACTCTGTGTAATCACTACCACCATGCTGACATTTGGTATGGGAGCTTCTACCCAGGCGCTCTTTGCCCGTGTAGGCGGTGGTATCTATACAAAGGCAGCCGATGTCGGAGCCGACTTGGTAGGCAAAGTAGAAGCCGGAATCCCGGAAGATGACCCTCGTAATCCTGCCACTATTGCCGATAATGTGGGCGATAATGTAGGCGACGTGGCCGGTATGGGAGCCGATTTATACGAATCTTACTGTGGCTCGATTCTGGCAACAGCCGCACTGGGTGCTGCTGCTTTTATCCATTCGGCAGATACAGTGATGCAATTCAAGGCAGTGATCGCCCCGATGCTGATTGCGGCTGTTGGTATTATCCTTTCTATTATAGGTATATTCGCTGTCCGTACCAAGGAGAATGCGACAATGAAGGACCTGCTCGGTTCGTTGGCTTTCGGTACGAATCTTAGTTCCGTATTAATTGTTGCTGCTACATTCCTTATTCTGTGGCTTCTGCAACTTGATAACTGGATTTGGATTTCTTGTGCCGTAGTAGTCGGACTATTGGTAGGTATTATCATTGGACGTTCTACAGAATATTATACTTCCCAATCCTATCGCCCTACCCAGAAACTAAGTGAAAGCGGTAAGACCGGACCCGCCACCGTAATTATCTCCGGTATCGGTTTAGGTATGCTTTCTACGGCTATTCCGGTAATTGCAGTCGTGATTGGTATCATTGCTTCCTATCTGTTGGCTTCCGCTGGCGATTTTGCCAATGTCGGTATGGGACTGTATGGAATCGGTATTGCGGCTGTCGGCATGCTTTCTACTTTAGGTATCACTCTGGCAACGGATGCTTACGGCCCGATTGCGGATAATGCAGGAGGTAACGCAGAAATGTCCGGCTTGGGTGCCGAAGTCCGCAAACGTACCGATGCGCTCGATTCATTGGGGAATACGACTGCTGCCACCGGAAAAGGTTTTGCAATCGGTTCCGCTGCATTGACAGGGTTGGCTTTGCTGGCTTCTTATATTGAAGAAATCCGAATCGGCCTTACACGGCTTGGTAATGTAGATCTGACCTTTGCGGATGGTAGTTCCATCAGTGTGGCGAATGCTACTTTTATCGACTTCATGGATTATTATGAAGTACATCTGATGAATCCGAAAGTTCTTTCGGGTATGTTCCTCGGTTCCATGATGGCTTTCCTGTTCTGTGGATTGACAATGAATGCCGTAGGACGTGCAGCAGGGCACATGGTAGATGAAGTACGTCGCCAATTCCGTGAAATAAAGGGTATTTTGACAGGAGAAGCGGAGCCGGATTACGAACGTTGTGTTGCAATATCAACAAAAGGTGCGCAACGTGAAATGGTTGTGCCTTCCTTAATCGCTATTATTGCCCCTATCCTTACAGGTCTTATTTTCGGTGTTCCCGGTGTGCTCGGTTTGCTGATTGGTGGCTTGAGCAGTGGCTTCGTACTGGCAATCTTTATGGCTAATGCCGGTGGTGCATGGGATAATGCAAAGAAATATGTAGAAGAAGGAAACTTTGGAGGAAAAGGCGGTGAAGTTCATAAAGCAACCGTAGTAGGAGATACTGTGGGCGATCCGTTTAAAGATACATCCGGGCCGAGCTTGAATATCTTAATAAAGCTAATGAGCATGGTAGCCATTGTAATGGCAGGACTTACTGTTGCTTGGAGTTTATTCTAAAAAAAGCAGGAAAGAAGTAAGAAAAAGGAGGCAAAACAAGTCTCCTTTTTTAATTTGAATTACCTTTGTGTCAAAATAGAAGCGATAAATATGTTATTACCTTATTTAAACGAGAATCTGATTGAAGCCGGATGTGATGAGGCCGGTCGTGGATGTTTGGCGGGAGCAGTATACGCTGCTGCGGTTATTCTTCCAAAAGATTTTAAGAATGAACTGTTGAATGATTCCAAGCAACTGTCGGAAAAGCAACGTTATGCACTGCGTGAGGTAATAGAGAAGGAAGCGATAGCCTGGGCGGTTGGCGTCGTGTCACCGGAAGAAATTGATGAAATAAATATCCTGCGGGCTTCTTTCTTAGCCATGCATCGTGCAGTGGACCAACTGACTACCCGCCCACAGCATTTACTGATCGACGGAAACCGTTTCACTAAATATCCCGGCATCCCCCATACCACGGTAGTGAAAGGCGACGGGAAATATCTTTCAATAGCTGCGGCTTCTATTTTAGCTAAGACATACAGAGATGATTATATGAACCGTCTCCACGAAGAGTTTCCTTATTATGACTGGGATCACAATAAAGGCTACCCAACTAAAAAACATCGCGCCGCCATTGCCGAACGTGGAACCACTCCTTACCATCGAATGACGTTCAATCTATTAGGAGATGGGCAGCTAACTTTGAACTTCTAAAGTCACTTTGTTTCATTTTGCACAAACATTCTACATTTTTTTGCAAAATAAGCACGATTTTGTTACGGATAACCCTAAAATTGTTCTGTTTAGGCTGAAAAAGTGTTGCCTAGTGCTTTTATTTGTTATTGAAATACTATATCTTTGCAAACAATAATAAGAATTAAAAAGTTTAAAATCATGGCAACGAACAAACTATTGTGGTCTTCTAAAATTATTGGGGTATTTTTTATGATGTTGGTTTGCACTCTTTCTGCAAATGCACAGTTTTTACGTACTTCTTATTTCATGGAAGGTACTCATTATCGTCAACAACTAAATCCGGCTTTAACACCGACGAAAGGTTATTTCAACCTTCCGGTAATTGGTGCAGTTAATGCAACTGTTGGTTCTACTTCATTAGGCTATCAGGATATCATCGATATTATTGATGATGGTGACGATTTTTATAAAAGCACTGATTTTATGAATCGTCTGAAAGATAAAAATAAGCTGAATGTAAACTTCAGTACAGAAATTCTTTCTGCAGGATGGTATAAAGGTAAGAACTTTTGGTCATTTAATATCGGTCTTCGTACAGATATTGGTGCGAATGTTACTAAGAATTTATTTACTTTCTTGAATCAGATGGATGGTGAAGGCTTTGAAGAAAACTGGCGGACGAGTAATTATAATTTGAGTGGTCAAAAGATGAATATACAAGCCTATACCGAGGTTGGCTTGGGACTTTCGCGTCAAATAAATAGTCGCTTGAGTGTTGGTGGTAAGGTGAAGGTCTTATTAGGCATTGGTAACATGGATTTAAAGTTTAATAAAGTTACGATGTCTGCAGATATCCCAAGTGATGCACGTCTTGCACAATTACAAGACCCCGCTTATTTAGCAGCTAATTATAATACAACTAATAAAGCACAGGAATTATTGAACGAAATTAATAAGTACCATGCTAGTTTGGGAATATCGGCTACATTAGAAAGTTCTTTTAAGGGTTTAGAATTAGTAAATGGTGAAGAACCTGATAAAAAATATATAGATGATATTGATTTTGATGCTGGAAAAATAGGAATTGCTGGCTATGGTTTTGGTATTGATTTAGGTGCTTCTTATAAAATATTAGATAATTTGACAGTATCAGCATCTATTTTAGATTTGGGATTTATTTCTTGGAAAAAGGGTGCTACCAAAATAGCTAATGCTACTTCTCCTGATATTAATATAAATGTTAGTGATTATACAAAAGATATAAATGTTGATGACTTGACATCAAATGACTTAGGGAAGATTACGGATGCGATGACGAAATTGCAAACTGAAGCTGAAAAGTATTATAATCGTGCAGGAAGTAATGGGGATATTATTGACTATGATATGTTGCAAATGGAAGCGAAAGATGCTGATAAATCTCGTAAATCTCGTCTTGCTTCTACCTTGGTATTAGGTGCAGAATACGGATTCTTCAATAATAAATTAGCAGTCGGTGTATTGTCAACAACTCGTTTTGTACAGCCTGATGCTCTTACAGAATTAACATTCTCCGCAAACTACCGTCCGAAAAGCTGGTTCAATGTAGCGCTTAGCTATTCAGCTATCCAGTCAGCTGGTAAATCTTTCGGTTTGGGTCTGAAGTTAGGTCCTCTGTTTGTCGGAACTGACTATATGTTCTTAGGAAAGAACTCTAACTCTGTTAATGGATTCGTTGGGGTATCTATTCCGTTGGGTGGAAGAAAAGCAAATAAAGAAGGATAAAATATTTTAATTTCTCTCTCTAAACATTCTCTTTTAATTAATTCTCTATAGAATAAAAAACGTATAATTACAGCTTACCGTCATAAAGAATCCTTATAAAGGATCATAGATGGTAAGCTGTTTTTTTATGTTCCTCCTTTTAGAACCACTTAATCTTCCGGAATATCACAAACGCAAGCGTTGACAATCCGATGGAAAAAAGCACGATCAAAGAGAAAGCAAAGGGCACTTCTTCCAGGTGAATATCCACATTCATGCCATAGAAACTGGCAATCAATGTCGGAAGCATCAGGACGATGGACAGACTTGTCATACGTTTCATGATCGTATTCACATTATTGGAGATAATAGACGCAAAAGCATCCATTGTCCCTGTGAGGATATCACTGTAAATATTCACCGTATTGAGCGCCTGTTTCAGCTCGATAATTACATCTTCCACTAATTCAGTGTCCAGATAATCCGTATCCTGAAAAATAGTCCTTAACTTACCGATCATCACTTCATTTCCACGGATGGAAGTATTGAAGTAGACAAGTGTTTTCTGCAGTCTCATCAAGCGAAGCAGGTCTTCGTTACGGATGCTTCGTTCCAGTTCCTTTTCTGCGGCACTGATGTCTATGTTTATCTGCTTTAGATATTTCAGGAACCACACGGCAGAAGAATAGATTAACCGGAAAATCAGATCCAGCTTGTTGCGTACAACGATCCCTTTTCGACGGGTATGCTCTATGAAATCCGGTAATAAATCCGTGTTGTGATAACAGACGGACACAATAATCTCGTTATTAGTAATAATTCCAATCGGTACAGTGTCGAAAGGCAGACTGCCATTCTGTTTGTTCACTACCGGGATACGAAGAATCGTCAACAACCAGTTGCCTTCCGTATCCGTACGCGGACGTTCGTCCGTGTCGGCTATATCATTCAGAAATGATTCGGGTACGTTGAGAGTTTGAGTTAGAAATTCAAAGTCATCATTGTTTGGGCATACTACATTTACCCAGCTGTTGGGAAGCCATTGTGCTTTTTCCACAAAGCCAGCCTCACAATAAAGATACGTTCTCATCTTATTGCCTCCTTTCGTTTGTTTGACACGAGCAGAGGCATCAGTCTTCAATGGCTCTGTTCGCTTTAATTAATACTAGTTGTGCACGTTCGCGGGTTTGAATCGTCCATATTTCTATGATTTTAATTTAAAAGCGATGCAAAGGTACGGAAAAATGAAGTAAGTTCCGCCTTTTGTATCCTGTTTTTCGATAAACATATTGAAAGCAATTTTACAAAGTAAGAAAAAGACCCATAGCCTGATATACTTCTGCCCTGTAACTTAACATAGATTAAACGTTTATGTAACCATCTTTTTTGTACCTTTGCGCCCGAAAATCAGTGTGGTAATTTAAATATTAAAATATTATGAGTAAGAAAGCCCTTTTAATGATCCTCGATGGTTGGGGATTAGGTGACCAAAAGAAAGACGACGTAATCTTCAACACTCCCACTCCTTATTGGGATTATCTGATGAACAATTATCCTCACTCTCAACTTCAGGCAAGCGGTGAAAACGTAGGTTTGCCCGACGGACAGATGGGTAACTCGGAAGTAGGTCACTTGAATATCGGTGCCGGACGCGTGGTTTATCAGGACTTGGTGAAAATCAATCGTGCATGTGCGGACAACAGCATCATGAAAAATCCTGAAATCGTTTCTGCTTTCTCTTATGCAAAAGAAAACGGAAAGAATATTCACTTTATGGGGCTGACTTCTAACGGTGGTGTACACAGCTCACTTGTTCATCTCTTCAAACTTTGCGATATCGCAAAAGAATACAACATCAACAATACATTTATCCACTGCTTCATGGATGGCCGTGATACTGACCCGAAGAGTGGTAAAGGCTTTATCGAAGAACTTTCTGCACACTGCGAGAAATCAGCAGGAAAGATTGCTTCTATCATCGGCCGTTATTATGCAATGGACCGTGACAAGCGTTGGGAACGTGTAAAAGAAGCATACGACCTGCTCGTAAACGGTGTAGGCAAGAAAGCTACTGATATGGTTCAGGCAATGCAGGAATCTTACGACGAAGGCGTGACAGACGAATTCATCAAACCGATTGTAAACGCTAACTGCGACGGAACAATCAAAGAGGGTGATGTAGTGATCTTCTTCAACTACCGTAACGACCGTGCCAAAGAGTTGACTGTCGTACTGACTCAACAAGATATGCCGGAAGTTGGCATGCATACTATCCCGGGGCTGCAATATTACTGTATGACTCCGTATGATGCATCTTTCAAGGGCGTTCATATCTTGTTCGACAAAGAAAACGTGTCCAACACATTGGGCGAATATCTTGCTTCCAAAGGCTTGAGCCAACTTCATATCGCTGAAACAGAAAAGTATGCTCACGTAACATTCTTCTTCAACGGTGGACGTGAAACTCCATTCGATAAAGAAGAACGTATCCTTGTTCCTTCTCCAAAAGTTGCTACTTATGACTTGAAGCCGGAAATGAGCGCTTTTGAAGTAAAAGATAAACTGGTAGCTGCCATCAACGAGAACAAATATGATTTCATCGTAGTGAACTTCGCTAATGGTGACATGGTTGGTCATACCGGTATTTACGAAGCAATCGAGAAAGCGGTTGTTGCTGTAGATGCTTGTGTGAAAGATGTAATCGAAGCCGCTAAAGCACAAGATTACGAAGCAATTATCATTGCCGATCATGGTAATGCTGACCATGCTTTGAACGAAGACGGTACTCCGAACACTGCTCACTCTTTGAATCCTGTTCCTTGTGTTTACGTGACAGAGAATAAGGCTGCGAAAGTAGAAGATGGTCGTTTGGCAGATGTTGCTCCGACTATTTTAAAGATTATGGGACTGGAAGTTCCGGCAGAAATGGACGGAAACGTTTTGATTAAGTAATTTAGATTTCTATAATTGGGAGGGCGGAGTAGAACTCCGCCCTTTTTGTCTCACATAAGGTTTAAAATGATACAAATAGGTGATGTAGTAGTGTCTCTTGATGTATTTCAGGAGAAGTTCCTTTGCGATTTGGGCGCTTGTAAGGGGGCCTGTTGCATTGAAGGTGATGCCGGTGCTCCGGTAGAGCTGGACGAGGTGATGGAGTTGGAAGAGGTTTTGCCGGTTATTTGGGATGAACTGGCTCCGGAAGCACGTGCGGTGATTGAAAAGCAAGGAGTAGTATATACGGATGAGGAAGGTGATCTGGTGACTTCTATTGTTAATAATAAAGACTGTGTGTTTACCTGCTACGATGAAAAAGGCTGTTGCTACTGTGCTATTGAGAAGGCTTATCGGGAGGGGAAAACAGACTTCTATAAACCGGTGTCCTGTCATCTTTATCCTATCCGGATCGGCGATTACGGGCCCTATAAAGCGGTGAATTATAATCGTTGGGATGTATGCAAAGCAGCAGTTTTGCTGGGGAAAAAAGAGAATCTTCCCGTATATCAGTTTTTGAAAGAGCCTTTAATCCGTAAGTTCGGTGAAGAATGGTACAAAGAGCTGGTTACTGTTGCTGAAGAGCTGAAAAAGCAACAATATATTTAAATTCTCTTCCGGTTCTTGCGTATGCAATATAGCTGATAGAGCAAAATGCACAATGCGATTATGATTCCGCATGCCGGCATAATCCATGCTTCCGGATGGATAATAATCAAGAAGATACAAGTTGCGATCACGCAGGAAGTCAGTACAATAAGAAACAACCTGATCTTTGCAAATAACGGATTGGGCGCAGTAGTTTTCATTTTCATAGTTATGTTTTCTTTGCTTTTTATGCAAGATAGTGATTTTGTATGGAAAACGTTTCTGCTGTTAGGTTTTATTAAGAGATGGGCGGTTGAACGGGCTCACCCGATAATCATTGGGGGTATGCATAAATCTTAGCC
>UMFX01035083.1_pt1 | contig 11918 bp, 8 predicted proteins | sample 1965131 | NCBI WGS metagenome assembly UMFX01 (sample SAMEA4836058, study PRJEB28245) | human gut metagenome | biome: gut microbiome; material: fecal sample | place: Denmark | collected 2008 | reverse complement strand
CGGAAGAGCTGACCAGATATATTTTTATCTGGTGCGGTTTTTTAAGCGTCAGCTACTGCAGCAAAAAATGCCTTTCCATCAAGATCGAGCAGTTTGTTGCGATTTTCCCGCGGAGAGGAAAAGCCATCTTCAAAATTGTGAATCATACATTTGAACTGATTTTTTTCATCTATATGATTCCGTTTGCTTTTTCCTATATGATGTCGTCGGTTAAAAGCGGCCAGCTTTCCCCGGCCTGCAAAATCCCGATGTACTTTATCCAGGCAGCACCGCTCGTCTCCTTTGTGCTGGTTGCCTTTCGTGTTTTGCAGCGGTGGATGATCGAGTTCCGCGTGGCACGCGGTGAGAACGTTTTCGACCCGGCCCATCCGGAGCGCAATACGCCGGAATCCTTCATTGAGGCAAATGCCGGAGCAGATAACGCCACAGAAAATGCCCTGAACGCGGGTATCGACAACCGCATTCATACGATTAAAAATTCAAACGAGGAGGAACGCTAATGCCGGTCGTAGTATTATTTTTGATTTTTGTTGCATTGCTGGTCATCGCTGTTCCGGTATCGATTACCCTTGGAATCACATCTGTGCTTCCGTCTGTGTTTGACCCGTCCTTTACGGTAGGAGCCAAATATCTGATCCGTGCCATGTTCGGAGGTCTCGATTCCTTCCCCCTGCTGGCAGTTCCGATGTTCGTCCTCTCCGGTATCATCATGGCTAAGGGAGGCATCTCCAAAAAACTGTTTGATGTCTTTGCCTATTTTCTCGGAAAATTCACCGCAGGTATGCCGTGCGCCGTTATCGTCACCTGCCTTTTCTATGGTGCGATTTCCGGTTCCGCTCCGGCGACCGTTGCCGCTGTCGGAAGCATGACAATCCCGATTCTGACTACCCTTGGTTATGATCTGACATTCTCCACAGCGATTGTGGCAGTTGCCGGCGGCCTTGGCGTTATCATTCCCCCGAGTATTCCGTTCATCATGTACGGTATGGCTTCCGGTGCTTCGGTCAGTGACCTGTTCCTTGCCGGAATTGTACCGGGTTTGATGATCGGTCTGCTGCTGATGCTTTATGCCATCTATCACTGCAAACGGTACGGGGAGGATAGGGAGAAGATCTATGCAGAAGTCAAAGTGCTGCATGACAAAGGCCTGCTTCGCGTTTTAAAAGAGAGCTTTTTTGCACTGCTCAGTCCGGTAATCATCCTCGGCTGTATCTACAGCGGCGTTGCTTCCCCGACCGAGGCGGCTGTTATCTCCGTATTCTATGCACTGTTTGTCAGCCTTTTTGTATACAGGAGTATTCGCATCCGCGACATCTGGTCCATTCTGGTTGAGGCGATTCGTACCTTCACTCCGATTCTGTTCATCCTGGCGGCATCGACAGCATTTTCCCGTGTCCTGACGCTGATGCAGGTGCCGCAGACGGTCAGCGAGTTCATTCTGAACAATTTCCACAGCCCGGTTGCGATCCTTCTGATCATCAACGTATTCCTGCTGATTGTCGGAATGGTGATGGATACCACACCGGCAATCCTGATTCTGACCCCGATCCTTCTGCCGATCGTACAGGCAATCGGTATGGATCCAATTCAGTTTGGTGTGATCATGGTTGTCAACCTGGCGATCGGCTTCGTAACACCGCCGATCGGCGTCAACCTGTTCGTGGCAAGCTCCCTGACCGAGGTTCCGGTCATGCAGATCGCAAAGAAGGCTATGCCGATGATCGGTTTCTTCCTTGCGGCACTGCTGCTGATTACGTTTATTCCGGCGATTTCGATTGGAATTTTATAGGGAGGAGCGAAGGACAATGAAAAAGATGACAAAAAAGAAAAAGCTTTTCCGAACAGCGACGGTACTTGCCGCTGTCATTGCGCTTGGTGCATCGCTTGCCGGCTGCGGTTCTTCCGGGGAAGAGACGACACAGCGCTATTCCTGGCCGCTGGCAACAGCGAGCCCGGAGGACACGGTAACGCAGATCTTCGCTGAGAAGTTCGCGGAAGAGATTTCGGAGCTGAGCGATGGAAGGATGAAAATTCAGGTTTACGCAAACTCAACGCTCGGCGGCGACCGCGATCTGCTGGAAACGTGTGCTGACGGCGATATTCCGTTTGTCGTACAGAATACGGCACCGCAGGTTTCCTTTATGGGTGATCTTGCTGTGTTTGATCTGCCGTGTGTGTTTGATTCTCTCGATGAATGCCGTGAGAAGATTGATAATCCGGAGTTTTACGATCTGATCAGCAATGTTTATACGGAGGGCGGCTATCACCTGCTCGGTATGGCAGATCAGGGATTTCGTGTCATGAGTACGAATAAGCCGGTTTACAGCTTTTCGGATTTCAAGGGCCAGAAGATCCGTACCATGGAGAACAGCTACCATCTGGCATTCTGGAAAGCCATCGGTGCCAATCCGACGCCGATGAGCTTCAGTGAGGTTTACATCGGCCTGCAGCAGCACACGATTGATGCGCAGGAGAACCCGTATGAGGTCATCGTTTCGAATAATCTGTATGAGCAGCAGGATTACGTAGTGGAGACGAACCATCTGCCGCATCTGATTTCCCTGATCGTCAACGACGATTTCTTCCGGGATCTGCCTGCAGACGAGCAGGAGATCATGACCGAGGCCGCAAAGATTGCGACCGAGTACGCAAGAGAGCAGTCCGATGCCCGTATTGTCGACAAGATCGCGAAAATCGAGGAGAGCGGAACGAAGATTCTGACACTCGATGACCAGACAAGAGCTGACATCCGCGAGGCATCCCAGAGCGTGTATGAGTCGATCAAAGAGAATATTGATCCGGCGATTTACAATGCGTATATGGATGGAATTGAAAACTGAGCGTTATTCACTAAAAAAATGGTGACGATTCAGAGCCTTATCTCGATGTTGCTTTTCGCTATATGAAACTCCGGAAAAATTGCTCATTCATGCAAGCGTGTTTCGCGATTTTTCTTCGGCTTCGCATGGCTCTGAATCGTTGCAAAAAAAGAAATTTCCCGGCTGCGGGGCGCTGAAAAACGGTGCTTCGCAGTCGTTTTTTTTGTCTGGATCGCTTTAAAATCGCTTTAAATTTACAAAATCTGCCTTGTACCGTCGAAATTACAAGATTATAATGGGATTTGGAAGGTTTTTTTGATCTATTATTATGACCAAGGGAGGCAAGGAAATGATTTTTAAACACATGGACCGGATTGTATTTGCAGGAGATTCCGTAACGGATATGGAGAGTGCACAGCCGGTGGGGGAAGGTTTATTTGAAAATGTCGGAAAGAGCTATGTCCGAATCGTCGAAAACATGCTTGCAGCATTCTACCCGGAGGTATATCTCCGCGTGACAAACTCCGGTATCGGCGGAAACACAAGCCGTGACCTGCTGCAGCGCTTCGACCGCGATGTCGTATCATTAAAACCAGACTGGGTATCCATCTGCATCGGCATCAACGACGTCTGGAGACAGTTCGACAGCCCGGCCATCCCGGACGAGCAGGTATCGCCGGAGGAGTACCGTTCCAACGTCGAAAAGATGATTCTTTCCGTAAAAGATAATGTAAAAGGAATTTTCCTCATGACCCCATACTACATGGAGCCAAATGGGGAGGACTGGATGAGAAAACGCATGGACACCTACGGCGCGATCTGCAGCGAGCTGGCTGAGAAATACGGCTGCCGCTTTATCGACCTGCAGGCCGTCTTCAACGATTACTTCCAGTACCGCCATTCCTCCTACATCGCCTGGGATCGAATCCATCCGAACCAGATCGGCGCTACAGTGATCGCACGGGCATTTCTGGAAAAATGCGGATTCGACTATAATCATAGACCGGAGCATGCTTGAAAAACCATTTCCGCAATCTGAAAGCGCCACTTTGCGGTATGGCTTGCCATCATAAGGCAGACAAAAAGCGGGAATCGTTATTGGGGTCCTCGCTTTTTCTTTGTCCTGTTCTGTCTGAAAACGGCGGACAGAGTCGAAAAAAGAGAAAAAGAATCGGTAAAATTTTGCTTAAATTACCAAAAATAATTGCTGTTTTGGGGCGGTTATGGTATATTGTGACTATACATACATTTATGTGGCGCTGAATGGGGACATAAGAGTGAGACATAAAAGAAAGGTAACTATTCAGAACCCCATCTCGATTCCGCTTGCGCTGCATCTCGATGTTGCTTCTCGCCATATGAAATTCCAGAAAACCGCGCATTCATGCAAGCATGATTCACGATTTTCTTCTCTTTCGCATGGCGCTGAATAGTTACAAATAAAGAATAGAACAGGAGAAAAAAAGATATGTATCTGGAAGAGTATAAGAGATGGCTGGCAGCTGATCTGGAAGACGCAGATCTGAACCCGGAGCTGGCACGGATTGAAGGAAACGATGAGGAGATCAAGGACCGTTTTGCTGTATCTCTGAAATTCGGAACCGCAGGACTTCGTGGTGTACTTGGCGCAGGAACAAACCGTATGAATATCTATGTAGTACGTCAAGCAACACAGGGCCTTGCAAACTGGGTAAAAACACAGGGCGGAAACCAGACCGTAGCCATCAGCTATGACAGCCGTATTAAGAGCGATGTATTCGCAAAAACAGCAGCAGGCGTTCTGGCTGCAAACGGAATCAAAGTCAGAATTTACGATGCACTGATGCCGGTACCGGCACTTTCCTTTGCAACCCGTTATTACAACTGCAACGCAGGTATCATGGTAACTGCATCCCACAACCCGGCAAAATACAACGGCTACAAAGCCTACGGCCCGGACGGATGCCAGATGACCGATGATGCTGCAGCAATCGTATACGCAGAGATTCAGAAAACCGATATCCTGACCGGCGTAAAATATATGCCGTTTGCACAGGGAGTAGAAGAGGGACTGATCCGTTTCGTCGGCGATGACTGCAAGAATGCACTGTACGAAGCCATCGAATCCCGTCAGGTTCGTCCAGGTCTCTGCAAGACCGCTGGACTGAAACTCGTTTACAGCCCGCTGAACGGATCTGGTCTTGTACCGGTTACCCGTGTATTAAAAGACATCGGCATCACTGATATCACCATCGTTCCGGAGCAGGAGTATCCGAACGGATACTTCACCACCTGCAGCTATCCGAACCCGGAAATCTTTGCTGCACTGGAAAAAGGCCTGGATCTTGCAAAAGAGACCGGCGCAGACCTGATGCTGGCAACCGACCCGGATGCAGACCGCGTTGGTATCGCCATGAAATGCCCGGATGGAAGCTATGAACTGGTAACCGGAAATGAAGTCGGCGTTCTGCTTCTCGACTACATCTGCGCAGGCCGCATCGAGAAAGGCACCATGCCGGAGAAACCAGTTGCTGTAAAATCCATCGTGTCCACACCGCTGGCAGATGCAGTTGCAGAGCACTACGGCGTAGAGCTCCGCAGCGTTCTGACCGGATTCAAATGGATCGGCGATCAGATTGCAAACCTTGAGGCAGACGGCGAAGTAGACCGCTTCATCTTCGGATTCGAGGAGAGCTACGGATACCTGGCAGGACCGTACGTAAGAGATAAAGACGCAGTCATCGGCTCCATGCTGATCTGTGAGATGGCAGCTTACTACAGAAGCATCGGAAGCTCTCTGAAACAGAGACTGGAAGAGATCTATGCTGAGTACGGCCGTTACCTGAACAAAGTAGACAGCTTCGAGTTCCCGGGCCTGAGCGGCATGGACAAGATGGCAGGCATCATGGATGGCCTCAGAAAAGAGCCGCTGACCGAGATCGCAGGTTCCGCTGTTGTCAAAGTAACCGATTACGAGAAACCAGAAGAGACCGGACTCCCATCCGCAAACGTTCTGATCTACAAACTGGCAAACGGTGAAACCGTCATCGTCCGCCCGTCCGGAACAGAGCCGAAGATCAAAGTATACTACACAACACTTGGCAAGGATCTGGCAGAGGCAGAAGCTGAGAAAGAAAAACTCGCAGAGGCTTTAAAACCGATTCTGGCATAAAGAAAACAAAAAAGAATAGAAGGGCGTGGCTTCGGCTGCGCCCTTTTTCGAACCTGAATTTTTTTTCGAAAAGTGTAAGATTTTCTGCAGAACAGCGTGATGATAGATGAAAGGGGGAAGTTCCATATGGAAGATGAAAGAATTGTCCTGCTGTATTGGGACAGAGATGAAGCTGCGATCAGCGAATCCTCGATGAAATATGGTGCATACTGTACATCTATTGCACAGAATATTCTGAAGAATCCGGCGGATGCAGAAGAATGCGTCAATGACACCTGGCTTCATGCGTGGAATGCCATGCCGCCGCACCGGCCGTCTCTGTTATCGACATTTCTTGGAAAGATAACAAGAAATCTTTCTTTTGATCTGTATAGAAAAATGCATCGCGGAAAACGCGGAGGAAGTCAGGTTGATGCGGTGTTGGACGAGTTGGAAGAATGCGTTTCGGGGAAAGATAATATTGAGCGGCAGTGGGAGATGAAAGAACTGGTAGCGGAAATCAATCAGTTTCTGCAGAAGCTGCCGGAGGAGAAACGATGCATGTTTGTCCTGCGGTACTGGTATGTGGACAGTATCGGCGAAATCGCGGGGCGTCTGGGCAGAAGCGAAAACTATGTTTCAGTTACGCTGAACCGGATCCGTGGGAAACTGCACACACACTTGACGGAAAGGGGGTTCGAAGTATGAAGAAAGAAGAACTGTTTGAAACACTGAGTGACCTGGATCCTGCTATGGTGAAAAAGGCGCGGGACTATCAGCGTTCTCAAGGGGCTGCATGGAAAAAATGGACGGCCGCGGCAGCCTGCGCGGTGATCATCGGCGGAGCTGTGCTGGGGGTTACGACATGGAGAAATGGACAGGAGAGTTCGGCAGTCCGTTACCCGTCGGGGCTAAAGACGGTTATGGCAGCTTATCCGGCATCTGTGGCGCAGACGATGGATGCACAGGAATTTATGGAAAGTGATGCGCACTGGGACTGGTGGAATTCCTACAGGGAACTGACGACAAAATCAGCGGAACTGCAGTCGGGAATGGATGCGTATTATCAGAAACTGATGGAACAGATGCTGGTTTCCGATAATGAAAATACCGTCTGCTCGCCGATCAATCTGTATATCGCGTTTGCGATGCTGGCGGAAACTTCGGATGGAAATACGCGGCAGCAGATTCTCGACATGCTTGGTGCGCAGGATATGGACACCTTACGGAAAAATATTTCTTCGCTCTGGAAAAGCAATTATGCAGACACGCCCGCGCTGAAAAGTGTGTTGGCAAATTCGCTGTGGCTGGATGGTGAGGAAACATACAATGACACAACGCTGCAGCGGCTGGCGGAACAGTATTATGCATCGACCTTCCGTGGGACTCCCGGATCGGAAGAGATGGATCAGGCCCTGCGGACGTGGACGGATGATAATACCGGCGGACTTTTGAAGGAATATACAAAAGACATGGCGATTGCCCCGGAAACGGTATTTGAACTGGTATCAACCATCTATTATAAGGCGATGTGGAGGGAAAATTTCTGGGAAGTAGATACAGAGAAGGAAACCTTCCACGGAGCTGCGGGAGATACCACTGTGGACATGATGAAAAAAACGGAATGGATGGATGTCTACCAGGGCGAACATTTCCGTGCAGTCAGCCTTAGCCTTCAGGACAGCGGCTCCATGTATTTCCTGCTTCCGGATGAAAATACCGATGTCAATGAACTGGTATCATCGCCGGATCTGATGAAGGTTATACGGCGGGATGAAAGCAGTGATAACTGGTATTCCCCTATGGTGAACCTGTCTGTTCCTAAATTTAAAGTATCGGAAAAAACAGACCTGATCGAAACGGTGCGCGCACTAGGTGTAACGGATGCGCTGGATACGGATCTGGCAGATTTCAGTCCATTAACAGGGGACAAAGAGAATTTATACCTGAGCAAAGCAGATCATGCCGCCACGCTTGAAATCGACGAAAACGGAGTAACCGGAGCAGCGTATACAGAACTCGGCATTTCAGAAACCGCAGCAGAAATACCGGACGACGAAATCGACTTCGTACTGGATCGTCCATTCCTGTTTCTTGTCACGGGGCAGGACGGATCGATTCTGTTTTCGGGAGTTGTGAGAAATATTGCAGAGACATGAAAAAAAAGGAGTCGGACTGTCCGGCTCCTGTGTCTGAGACACGTTACAGTATCTCTTTGGTGCTTATTTTTGCTCTGCGTTCCTTTGTCGGAGCAGAAAAACAGACAAAATCAGTACAGCAGGGAAAATGCAGCCGGCCAGCATACCTGCCTTCAGATCGTCGCCGGTGTTTTGTGTGACAAATCCAATAACAAATGGGCCAATGGAACCACCCATATCTCCGGCCATGGCGAGAAGTGCGAACAGTGCAGTTCCGCCGAGTGGAATTTTAGAGGATGAAATACTGATGGTTCCCGGCCACATAATTCCTACGGAGAAACCACACACAACGCAGCCTATAAGATTTAAAAGAGGATATGGTGCGAGAGCTGCAGCCAGATAACAGATCAGGCAAAGTGTACCGGATGCGATCATAAATTTTGTTAAGTCAATTTTTTCCCCGTATTTACCATAGAAGGTTCTGCTGATGCCCATCATCACAGCAAACAGGCACGGTCCTGCAATGTCTCCAATGCTTTTTGAGAGACCTAATGCAGACTCGGCATAAGCGGAAGCCCATTGCGCCATCGAAATCTCGCTTGCTCCGGCGCAGACCATAAGAACAAGGGAAATCCAGAAAATGGGAAGACGGCACAGCTGACGAATGGTAAGTCCTTCTTCGCTTCCGGTCAGTGATTCAATCGGGCAGGAAAGAAAATTAAACGTATTGTACAGTGGAAGTACAGCCCAGATACATGCGAGGATCGGCCAGCGTTCCATACCAAAAACTGCCAAAAAAGCAGTGGAGAGTAAGATGACGCCTACAGACCCCCAGCAGTAAAAGGAATGAAGCAGACTCATAACGCTGTCCTTATTGTCAAACGGACAAGCTTCTACGATTGGGCTGACAAGAACCTCAATCAGTCCGCTTCCGGCGGCATAGATCATGGCACTGAGCAAAATTCCTGCATAGGCATTTGGCAGAATATTGGGCAGAAAGGCAAGTCCAATCAGGCCGCAGGCGGAAAGAATCTCAGAAGCAACGACACACCTGCGATAACCGATTTTATCGACATATCTGGCACAGAACAAATCGACAAGAAGTTGTGTGAAAAAGAATATTGTCGAGATAAACGCAATTTTTCCAAGAGAAATATGGTAAGTTCTGTGAAAGGTAAGAAATAGTAAAGGTGCAAAATTTGCAGAAATTGCCTGCGTGATAAATCCAAGATAACAGGCAATTAAGGTTTTGTGGTAGTTCTTTTTCATAGTGATATACTCCGTTTTTTAAAATGGCAGAACTGCTGCGGCCGTAGTGTTCGTTTCGTTGCCGTTCACCGTGTTCCATGGAGCGACAACGATTCTTTTTGTATAATAACGTAAAATAGTGTCGCTTTCACTGGAATATATCGTCTGTTTATTGTATAATATCGTAAAATAGAGAGGGGCGTGCCTGAAAAACGGAGGCGGGGAAAGATGGAATTTAATACATTTTATAACAAGATCCAAACGGATGAAAGCATGATGGAAACGATACAGCATGGAAACAGTGAGTATCCGTTTCAATTGTATTACGACGATCTTGCGTTGTTTGATTTTCATTGTGTAGAATGGCACTGGCATGTGGAGTTTGAGTTTGTTTTTGTACAGGAGGGAACAGCAACCTTCTGGGTTGGCGAAAAGCAGTTTTCACTGGGACAGGGAACGGGCATTTTTATTAACTCAAAGATTTTGCATCGCTATTTTTCTGAAGGCCATGCGATTGTGCCAAATTTCGTTCTGAAACCGACATTTCTCGCTCCGGCAGACAGCCTGATTTACAAAAAATACATTGCACCGATACAGGCGTGTAAGGTGGACTGCATTGTCTTTTGCAGGGAAATAAAATGGCAGGCAGAAGCACTGGAGCTCATGCAGAAAATTCTCAAAGCGCAGGAATCAGACAAAGACCGGGAACTGGTTACTTTATTTCTGACGCAGGAATTGTGGCACTTGCTTTATTTGCACATGGATTCGGAAGTGCTGCAGAAAAAAAGAGAAAATACGGCATCCTCACAGGGAAGAACACAGCTGATGATGCAATATATTCATCAAAATTTCCGACAGAATCTTACCTTGGAGGATATTGCAGGGCAGGCTATGGTGAGCAAGAGTACGGCATTGAATCTGTTCCGAAGATATCTTCACGATACGCCGGTGCATTATCTGGTGAAGTATCGTCTGCAGGAGGCTGCAAAGCTTCTGGCCACGACGGAGAAAAAGATAACTGTAATTTCCGGCGAGACGGGATTTGAAAATATGGATTATTTTTGCAAGACATTTAAGAAATATTATGGGAGGACACCAACGGAATATCGAAGAAAAAAAACAAATGGATACGGATGACAGAGAATGGATCGTTCAAGATGTAGTGTAAGAGGAAACGGAAAAATTACATTCTGAAAAAGGAGCGGAATCTGGTGTGGGTTCTGCTCCTTTTTGAATGGAAAATTATGGAATATACTTATTCGGCACAGCCAAAAACTCTTCTACATATTGTTCCAGTGCCGCAAGCAGTTCTTCAAGCGGAAAGACCTTTAGATCCTGCGCGGCTTCCGGCGGGACGGAGAGGAAGTGATGGAGGAGGTCAAGTACCTGTTGGACGTTCTCATACGGAATTTCTGTGATTCCAGGGTTCGTGACGTTAGGATTGAGATCGAGCGGGATGCAATAGCGGTCGACAAGATATGTATTCATTCGTGTATAGTCCCCGTAATAATACTCCTCCGTGAGATATCTGGAAAAAGGAATGGATGTCCGCGATTTTTTGATATAAACCGTTGCAATCTCATCTCTCATATCTGTAATTTCCCCATCCGCATTATAAAATTCCACAATCTGAGGAATGAAATCCTTAAAAAATTTCCGGTCAATATAAAGATGAAAATAATATCCCAGTGCGCTCGAATCTGGCAGAAGTGAACGGTATTTCGCTGTAAACCGTGTAAGATCCGGGAATACCATCATTTTTTCGCGGTAAAGCGGATCGCGGAAATGGGAGGATTCTTTCTGCTGCGTCGCATCCGGCAGAAGATTTCCGATCAGAAAATCATTTACCGATGAAATCGGATATGGAAAATCCGGGTGGGACGGGAGGTGCTTTAACAGCATTTGGGCTGCGGTGAGATGTAAGATAAAACCTGGCATGGGAATGAAGGTGTCCTTTCGTATTTGCTTCTAATCTAAACAAAATGGCAGCGTTTGTCAAATTCTATTTGAGTGGTGTAAATTCTAAAAAAAACATAAACACCGGCAGATTTCTTGACATAGAAATTTGCCGGTGTTATTATTTAACACGCGTAAATAAATAACACTGTTAAGCATTTGCGGCAAAAGGAGGGGGAAAACATGAAAGATGCATTTGAAAAACTGTTTCGTGCGGTGCACCAGTTTAAAAAACTGAACGTATCAGACTTGATTCCGGGACTCAGCAGTTCCGAATTTTCCGTTATGGGTGCGATTTTGCAAATGGGAGAAAACGGAAAAATTACAAGCTCAGAGCTGGCGGCGAAGACCAAAACACTTCCGCCGGCTGTGTCGCGCACACTGCGCGGGCTGGAGGAAAAAGGATATGTAGAGCGGAGCGTTGACAAAAAAGACCGCAGAAATACGTATATCAGTCTGACAGAGAAGGGCTGGAAAAAGGGGGAAGAGGTACGGGACAGAATGCAGGACTTTGGCTGCTCTGTGATGTCACAGTTAAAGGAAGAGGATATAGATCAGCTGGTTGCTTATCTGGATCGTATCTATGAGATCGCAGAAAAAGAAATTGACACCCGAAAACGACAGAAT
>UMFX01027826.1_pt1 | contig 11938 bp, 9 predicted proteins | sample 1965131 | NCBI WGS metagenome assembly UMFX01 (sample SAMEA4836058, study PRJEB28245) | human gut metagenome | biome: gut microbiome; material: fecal sample | place: Denmark | collected 2008 | reverse complement strand
GTTCTTTTAATTTAGCCTTGACTTTTTATTTGCAGGCTATAATATTTATATCTATAATGGCATATTTTTTTCAGATTTGCAAATGCAAAAAAAACAATTAAAATTGAGGTATTATTCATGTTTCTCCATTTTTTTAAAAAATTATTTAATCCATTATGTTTATTTTTTATGTGAATCAGTGGTATCAAAGGAGTTCAAGGGAAATCTATGGCTTTATTAATCTCTTTTTAGGTTGAGGAATAAAGGTAATAATGTAAAGGGTGATTTTGGAAAGGTTTTTATTGATAAGTCAGTAGTTTAATTACTACTATTAGAGAATATTGTCGTAAGCCCTCTCAAACATCTCCTTCAACTCCCACTCACTGATCTCTCCCCGCTCCGCTTGGTCTTTCATTTCCTGTGCCCAGGCAACTGCCTGATTCCATTCCTCCACAGAGATTTTCTTCCTGTTTTTTCTTGTTTTTAAACGATTATATAGTTTTTGATATTCCGCTTGCACAGGTGTTTTTGTCTGTGCGGCGGATTTTTTATGTGCGTCGACTTGTCTGCAGGTACGAGTGTTTTCGTCGGGAGCAATATTTGTGCAGTAGCTGACATGGTATCCTTTTTCTAAAAGGAAATATATCCCGCAGTTTTGGCATTTCTTTGGTGCGTGTCTAATCATAAGCCTGCGAGATAGGTCCACCTGCAAAAAAGAAAGGAGGTTCGTAAATACAAATCGTTCCGCAATACAGAAGGACTGGGTATCATCCTGTTCTGTGATGGTCACAAAATCAAAACCTACCTCATGGGTTTGGGCAATCAAAGGAAGCCCATAGGGAATTGCTTTTTCTATTTCCAGCTGCACCTGTCGATTGGTCATAAAATCATAATAAGCCGATGCATAGGCTTCTGGATTATGATATTTCAGCCGTTCCAAAAAGAGATTTACGAAAGCGGAAGCGTAAGAAAGGAAGGTGGCAATGTCGTTTACCATTCTGATCCAGCCGAAAATCATTTCAGCAAACATTTCGTAATACATGGAACATTCCTGCGTAACATCAGAACACTTCCCGTGAATTTCATCATAAGCAGAGGGCAGCATATCCTGAAATTCTTTCATAGGGATACGCAAATTTATGATATTGCGGGGTATTGCCGTATCTCTGTAGACGAGGAGATGGACAGGGACAATACCTCAATAGAAAACCCAAAAGCTATTATTGAGGACTATGTAAAACAGAAATTTCCAGGAAGTACCCTGACATTTTATGAGGATAGAGGCCATTCCGGCTATACCTTTGAAAAGCGGGAAGGCTATCAAAAAATGCGTCCCCTGCGCATGGGACATCAATATGACATTTTAATCATCAAAGATTTTTCCAGATTTTCCAGACGGAACAGCAGAGGACTGGTGGAATTGGAGGATTTGCGGGACAGAGGTGTTCGCATCATATCCATTGGAGATAATATTGATTTCCCTACCGATGACGATTGGACTGCCATACAGTTTCGCTTTCTGGTAAACGAAATGCCTGTTACCGATACCAGCAAAAAAAGAAATCCGTTATTGACCGACGTCAGAATGACGGCAAATGGATTTGTGCTGTACCCTATGGCTACATCATAACCAATACAAAAAATATGACCATTGTCATAGATCCGCCAGCGGCACAGGTGGTGAAGACCATATTTACCCGTTACAACGAAGGCTGGGAATATAAAAAAATTGCCAATTACCTGACAGAACAAAAAATTTTAACACCCCGTATGCACGAGAAAATGCGGCGGGAAGCCAATGGGGAAGAAACAAAAATCTAAGCCAGACAGGAATGGAGTATCGTTACCATACAGGGGATTTTGGAAAATGACTTCTATATTGGTACATTACGGCAGGGGAAATATACCAGAAAACGCATTAATGGTCCAGAAATCAAGAAGGATGAACTGGATCATATTGTCTTTGAAAATCACCACGAAGCCATCATAGACAAGCAGACCTTTGCTATGGCACAGGAATAGCGAAAGAAAAAGAACCCGTTCCAATTACAGAGGAATCAAGAAATATGATAATGTGTATTCTAAGCAATAGATTGGAAAAGCGTTCAGGGAAGAAATTCCCTGGGCGATTTTTGGAAATGAAAAAATATAAAACGGAAAAAATCTCCATCTGCGGAAAGAAATCGTATTTTTACATAAATGTGCGTCCTTTGGTTCATAATAACTCTGAACAACCGACCGACGGAGGTTGGACACAGAGGAGGACAAACAACATGAGAGCAACTGGCATTGTCAGAAGAATCGATGACTTGGGAAGAGTAGTGATTCCAAAGGAAATCCGCCGCACACTGCGTATCCGGGAAGGCGACCCGTCACAGATAATATTGTCAGAATACGAAAGGTTTGGATTTGCCATGCTCAGACTGGAGGAGAGATGGCTGGGAAGATAAGTACATAGGGAGAATACAAGACAGGGATTTCTGTAGGAAAAGACCTGTCTTATTTTTTGGCTAAAAATGCGGATAATTTGAAAACAGTGCCTTTTAAAAGAATTCTGTGGCAAAATGAGAAATATTACGATATAAAATGGAGGGATAAAGATGAAAAAACGTCAAATAACGGAACAGATCATAAAAGAATATATTGGATATCTGTCTACGCAGGAACGCAGCAAAGGCACTATAGAAAAATATCGGCGTGATACGCGGGCTTTTGCACAGTGGGCAAACGGCAGAGAGGTGACGAAGGAACTGGCTGTGAAATGGAAATCCAGTCTTTTGGAACGCGGCTATGCGCCAGTGACGATTAACGCTATGCTTTCCGCGGTGAATGGACTCTTTAGGTGTTTGGGGTGGGAGGACTGCCATGTCAAGTTTCTTTGTATTCAGCGCAGGCTGTTTCGTGATTCCAAAAGAGAATTGAGTCGGATGGATTATCAACGTTTGCTTTTTTGTGCGCGGGAAAAAGGGAAAGACAGGCTGGCACTGATTACAGAAACCATCTGCGCTACGGGTATCAGAGTCAGTGAGGTAAAAAATATCACGGTGGAGGCGGCAAAACAGGGAAAAGCGGAGATTTCCACGAAAGGGAAAATACGTGTGATTCTGCTGCCTGCAAAGCTGTGCCGGAAGCTGTTGAAATACGCCAAAAAAGAAAAAATCACTTCCGGTATTATTTTTCGTACCAAAAGCGGAAAAGAAATTGGCAGACGCCAAATCTGGGCGGAACTGAAAGGTTTGTGTAAATTTGCAAAGATAGAACCATCCAAAGTATTCCCACATAATTTGCGCCATCTCTTTGCCCGAATATTTTACAAGGCAAGCAAGGATATTATCAAACTGGCTGATGTCCTGGGACATTCTAATGTAGAAACAACCCGTATTTATCTTGTTGCCACAGGGGAAGAGCATCAAAGGCAGATGGAACGGCTGGGACTGGTGTTGTAAACAAAATCAACATTTTGTCTCAAAATGCAGTTCTAAGAATACTATTTTTATACATATTACGGAAAAATTATAACATAGTTCAACAGGATATTCAATGAAATTTCAATTTTTGAGCATAAAAAGAAAGCCGTAAAACTGCTGATTTTCACGGCTTGGTTTATTATGCTCTTTTATTTTGCAATCAATAGAAATGGACTATAAATAATCAAAAAATTACTAATTCATCAGGCAATCTTTTTTAAGATTTGCGCAGGAGAATTTTGTTTCTATCACAAAATGTTGATTTTGTGATGGGAGGGGATAATAAAGAAATGGATATAATAATTATGGCAAAACCGCACAAAGAATAATAGGCAAGTGATATGGAAGGGTGTTTTGAGAGAAATACAGAAATTTTCCAACAATGCGGCAGCCAAAATGAAGGAGGTGAAGCAGAGGGTGAAAGTAGGATTACCATTGCTGGATCTGTTGGCTGATGAAATGAAATGTGATTACCTGTCTGATCTGCGTTTTTTATCCCCGGAGAGAAAGCGGGAATTAGCGGAAAGGCTGAAGAAAATCGCACCGGAAGCCTATGATCTTCAGGTCTGGAATGATGCGCTGGTGTACCTTGTGGGCGAAGCGGCAGAAGAGACAGCTGCGGCTGCGAAGAACAGACTGGTGGAAGGGCTGGTATGATCCTGCAGTAAGAAAAAAAGTATATTTTCCATACAAAGGGGGATAGAAAAAACTATGAAACAACGAATTTTGGCAATTTTTTTAAGCCTGTGTATGATGATTGGGCTTCTGCCGGCAACTGCCTTTGCAGCAGACGGGGGAGAGTTGGTTATTGGTGATAGCCCTGTTATTATTACAGATGGCGGAAACAGCCAGGGAAATCTGGTCTATGATGAAGAGACTGCTTCCATTACTGCTTCGGTTGGCGACGGTGTAGAGACACCTGTTGCCATTGGAGAGGGAGAAGTCGTGATAGTGCCGGAGTGTATCTGCGCGACAGAGCCTGGTAGTTTGACGATGATAACCGAATCTCAGAGTCTGACTACCATTGATGGCGAAGCTACTTTGGAGCTGGAAGCGACATACAGCCCAGAGGAATGTGTTCTGTCGGATGGCAGCCATGGGGAGTATGAAAATATTTCCTATGAAATCACAAAGGTAATGAAAAACGAGCAGTCCATGAGTACAGAACAATATGCCGATATCGCAGGCAATATCCTTACGGTTTACGGTGATGACAACGAAGATCCCTATACCGTTTATGTCCGGGCAAAATGCGGCGATGTAGAGAACGAGGTGTATAGTGACGAGATCGCAATTACTGTGAATACATTTACATCTGCTTTTGTATCTGCTTTTGTATCTAATGCTCCAGAGGGAGAATTTTATAATGCTGATGGAGAATTGAATATTGCTTATGGCTCTATCATCATCACGGAGAGTGGATACGCCCAAGGGGTGTTGCATTATGAAAATGGCAGAGGCTATTCTGTGCAGAATTCCGAAGGAGAACCAATTACAGAAACAACTTGGAGTGGATCTCATGATCTGACGATTACCGGGATTTATGAATCAGACGGCAGCGGCAGTACAGACAACACCATCATCATTATGGGAGGCGACCCCACTATTACATTAGACGGTGTAACTGTGGAGCAAAGTGTACAAAATACACCGGGTCTTGTGCTGATGGACGGATCGGCAACCCTCGTTTTGAAAGGTGAAAATACACTGAAAGGAGCTAGTAGTGGGCCTGGCGTACAGATCAATAAAGATGCTGTCCTGACTATTGAGGGAGATGGTACGCTGAATGCCACTTCAAACGGTTATGCTTCTGGCATTGGCGCGTCCAGAGTTAATGCGTTTGCGGTTAATCCAGATACTGGATCGAAGGATAACGCTATGTGTTCCGGTGGTAAACTTATTATTACGGGCGGTACTGTTACCGCCAAAAGAGGCGGAAATCATGACAACGTATATGGCATAGGTGGATATCAAAATAATCTGTTGAACAATGTTACTATTACGGGCGGTGATGTTACGGCCGAAGGCTGGAGTGGGATCATTAAGGTCAGCGGTAAAATCGAAATCAGTGGCGGCAAAGTCCAACTGGCTACTGGAAGGGGCGGCGGCGGAACGGGATTGACTGCTGCCACTATTGAAGTAAGCGGTGGTACACTGACAAGGGCAAGGACAAATATCGTTGCTTTTAGCACAATTCCGACAATTACCGGCGGTAATATTGGTGACTGTTATACGGAAGAGATAGAAGGACGTACTTTGATACAGCTGTGTTTCTTCAGTGACAACGGAGATTCTTTGGATGATACCGAGGTTACTGTGACAGAAGATGGACACAAATGGTCTGCTTTTACAGATCAAAATGGTGTCATTACTGCTTATCTGAAGGACAATACAAAATCTATTCAAGTTCAGATAGGGACCGAGAACGAAGAAACAGTTTCTATCACTGGCAGCAAGGTGCCGGTAGGCGCAATCTGTACTTGTGAAGATCGGTCTGGTACTTTGACGATGTCAACCAAATCCCAGAGTCTGACTACAGTTAATGGTACTGCCACGCTGGATCTGAACGCACAGTATCAGGCGGGCAACTGCGTATTGCCCGAGAGTTTCCATGGGGATTATGAAAATATATCCTATGAAATCACAAAGGTAATGAAAAACGGGCAGTATATGAGTACGGACAAATATGCTGGAATCAAAGACAATACCCTTATGGTTTACGGTGATGCCAACAAAGATCCTTATACTGTCTATGTGCGGGCAAAATGCGGCACATCTGGATATGAAGTTTATAGTGGTGAAATCGCTATCGCAGTAAATACATATGTGTCCGAGGCGCAAACCGGCGAACTGGATATCAGTAATGGCGCTATCATCATTACAGAAAACGGTTATAGCCAGGGCACTTTGGTTTATGTTTATACGAATAAAAATGGAGAAGGTTATTCGGTACAGGATGAGAAAGGGCAGACGGTTACTGAAACATTCTGGGAAAATGGAGAACAAAAACTGACTATTACCGGCACCTACGAATCTTCCGGCAACGGAGGCTTGGATCAGCCCATTATCATTATGGGTGGAGCCCCCGAAATTACATTGAAAAATGTAACAGTGAAGCAAAGTGTACAATCTACACCCGGCCTTGTGCTGATGGGCGGAAGCGCGGCTCTTGTTCTGGAGGGAGAAAATACATTGCAGGGAGGCAGTTATGGCCCTGGTGTACAGATCAACAAAGATGCCGTTCTGACTATTAAAGGCGAAGGCACATTGAATGCCCAAAACAGCAACAATGCTGCTGGTATTGGCGCGCCGAGAAGTAATACATACGCGGTCAATCTAACCACTGGATTGAGAGATAACAATATGCGTTCCGGCGGTGAACTGATTATTGCAGGCGGTACAATCAACGCGACCGGAAATGGCAGCGTGGATGCTGGTATTGGCAAAGGCCAGAACTATAATCTGAAAAAGATAACCATTCAAGGCGGAAATGTTACCGCAAGCGGCCATGAAGTGGCGATGACTGCCAGTGACAGTGTGGATATCAGCGGCGGAAAAGTCCATTTGATTACCAGAAGTACTGGCACGGGTACAGGCATTAACAGCACCTCTGTAAATATCAGCGGAGGTACTTTGACAAAGGCTTTGGCAAAAGGGGCTGTTTTCCCTTCTGTTGCTCCAAATATTACTGGCGGCAATATCAATGGCTGTTTTGATGGAGAAATTTCAGGACGCCAGTTGACGAAACTGTACTTTGTAGAAACAAATGGCAAACCCGTAGCCAATACAGAGGTTACAGTTACAGAGGGAGAAGGAAGCCCTTGGACGGCGTATACCGATGAGAACGGCATCATCACCACTTATCTGGCAGATGCGACGACTAAGATCAGTGCGACAATTGGTATGCAGACATATAACAGTATTTCTGTTTCTAATCATCAGGCACTCATCGGCGGAGACTGCTCCTGCAGCAGCTTTACTGGAATTACCTGGGAGACCGGTCTGCCGGGAAGCATTACACTGCACAATTTGACAGCAGGAGAAGAACCTGTAAGCATGAACTATTACGTTCCTGCCGCACAGCTGGTAACAGATAAGCCTTGTAATATGCCAATTCATCCTTCCTTGCCGAAAATCGAGTATGAATTGAGCGTGACAACAAATGATGGACCAGTTGTGGACGAGTTATCAAGTTATGCAACCTTTAAAGATTATCATCTGACGCTCCTGCCTGGAAATGCGCCTTATGCCGTTACATTGACGGCAAAAGCGGGAGTTGGAGAGGCGGAAAAGACAGTTCCTCATAGCATTACAGTTAATAAAGGCGAAACTTCCGGAGGAGAAACACAAATTTCTACAATCAACCTGGCTTTGGGAGATGCTGTCATCAATTATACGGAAGATGAAGGATATACTTATACCCAAGGCGATATGAGCGGTGCTCTTAGCAGCGGTACAATTTTGATTACCGGCTTTGCTGCTGATGGCAGTGTTACAGTCAATGGCGGCAGCCCGACTCTCATCATCAACCAGAATCATCCACAGGATGTATGGACCATTTATTCTGGTGAAAATGCGGGAAATATCACATTGCAGCCCCGTACCTTTCCCTTTACCTTTAATGACAAACTCCGTTTTGGTGCAGAAGGCTCTTCCTTGCCGGAACTGAGTTATGTTTCCGCAACGGGAAAGTTGAAACTGAATCCAGATCAGGGAAATATTAAATTTAAAACTGATGACTCTGTGACACAGGGGAAATTTATCATTACCCAGCTAAGTGGCAATATAAAGGAATATGTTGTTATGGGCGGTGATACAGAAGAAGCCCGTACAGTTACCAATGACAGCAGTGATCCTGTTACTCTGAAAATCAATGGAGAGAGCGTTGAACTGGCGGCAAACGGCGGCAGTCACAGCATTCCAAAGGCACAGGACAGCCGCATTGGTGCTACAACCAAGACATATCTTTTCGACAATGGTGATGGCACGTATACTCTGATCGCCGCAGGTGAAGGAGATGCGGATGCAAGTAATTACGGCGACACGCAGTCCAAAATTACAGCGGCGATTTTCGACAGAGACTTTACCGGAAGGCTACGCGCAGACAATATTCTGTATGATGTGAACCTTTCTGAACTTCATGCGGAACAGTTTAGCGATATTAGTGTTAAGGGCAGTATGCTTGGCCATGTATATATTGGTCCGAACATGACAAATATCAGCTGGGGTAACTACTGCATGACAACTGGTTTTACTGTTGACCCGAATAACCCGGCTTATACAACGGATGACAAAGGCGCGCTCTATAGCAAAGATTACAGCACACTGGTAGTTATTCCGTCTCAGTGGACAGGATCTTATACCACACATGAAAATTGCACTACCATTGGTAAATATGCAACAATGCGGCTGAGATTGGATAGCCTGACCATTGGGAAAAATGTGCAGACAATAGAAGGCGGTTCCTATCTGTTCTTCTCTAACCTTCTCAGCGCAATCTATGTAGAAGCCGGTAATCAGTATTTTGCTTCCAAGGATGGCATTCTGTATGACAAGGAGATGACTGCTATTCTTGCCTGCCCCGGTAAGCTTGCACTGAAGGAATTGACTGTTCCCGAAACTGTAACAAATGTGGGAGCATATATTTTCCAGAATATTGGAATTGAGAAGCTGATTATTCCAGAGGGAGCGGAAATTTCTGGTGACAGAGCTGGCTTTACTCGTATGTACAATTTGAAAGAATTGGAGATGCTGGGAAGCTATTCTGGTTACATTGATGGTGCAGCAGCACTGGAAAAACTTACGGTATATGATGGTTTTAACTTTGCACAAAATCTGGATGGAGACGGCAATACACCTGATTCCAGCATGAGCTGGATCAAAACCGCTGGTATTACAGTAACTGGCGGGGAAAATGCGGCTTATGACGGTCAGTCTCAGAAGGTGGAAGTCACAACGACTGCTCCGAACCTGACCGTAGAATACAGTACGGATGGAAACGAGTGGAGTGCAAACGCACCAGCTGCGGTTTCCGCTCCCAGTACTTACACCGTATATTGGCGGATCACGAAACCTGCTGATGAAACATATGACTTTGATCGTGTACTTTACAGCAGCCGTACCTTTACCATCGGCGGTCTGGAAGCATCCGAAGACTGGTTCACCCTCAGTGAACCGGTAAAAGTGGACGACGCAGAAGGAACTACTCCCGTTACCTTGCATAAACCTGCCGGCGCACCTTCTTTGGAAGGCGGATATACTGTGAAATACAATGGAATAACCGATGTTCCTACTACGGCAGGCAGCTATCTGGTTACTGTAGACATCACAGCGGATGGCTATGTAAAGGAAACTCTGACACTGGGCAATTACGTTATCCTGAGTGCGGATGATAGTGGAAAATATGTTATTTCCTTTGTGACCAATGGCGGTAAACCTATTGAACCCATTATTGCGGCGAGTGAGGCTGATATTACAGAAAAAGTTAATGCAATCAATCCTACAAGAGCCGGCTATACCTTCGTAGACTGGTATTCCGACAGTGCACTGCGGAATAAGGTGGATCCTCTGCCGACTACGATGCCTGGTGAACATACCACCTACTACGCAAAATGGACCAGAGATGCTTATACCATTACATATAATCTGGATGGTGGTACGGTATCCGGCAATCCTGAAGGCTACACAGCGGAAACACCTACCTTTACACTGAAGAATCCCACAAAGGCGGGATATGAGTTTACAGGCTGGACATGGGATGGACAGGATACACCGGTAGAAACTGTGACCATTGAAAAAGGCAGCAGCGGAAATCGGACATATACGGCAAACTGGGAAGAAATCACCTATACTATCGATTATCCAAAGGACTATGATAAAGTATCTGGAAATCGGGAGACATATACCATAAATGATACGCTGAAAAGTGCAATTTCTCTGACAAATCCATCGAGAGAAGGGTACTCTTTCAAAGGCTGGACCATGGTTGTTGATGGAAGCACTTCCTATATCCTCCCTGCTGAAAATGCAGAAATTCCTATGGGAACATTGGGGAATCTTACACTCAGCGGTATTTGGCTGGCAGAAAATCAGACGCTGACATTCCATGCCAACGGCGGTAAATTCGCGAATGGAAAGGAGACCTATGAAATCAGCGGAGCATATGACAGTCCTCTTTCTCTGGATGTGACAAATCCTACACGTTCGGGGTATAGGTTCCGCGGATGGTTTACGGATAAAGAATGCACACAGCTCTTTGAGGCGTCAAACATCGGAACAATGCCTCTTTCCATGAATATCTACGCCGGATGGAAAAAGAAATCCTCCAGCAGTTCCGAAAGCACAGAAGGTTCCGGTACAAGCAGTGTGAGCGATCATGTTGTTATTACCACAAACAGCGGAAAGCTCACAGATTCTCAGATCGAAGAAGCTGTAAAGAAAGCGGAAAAAGATTCTGTTATCACCATTCAGGCAGTAAAATCTGATGAGGTTGTTCTGCGTGCCGGAGCGATGGAAACTTTGGTGGAAAATGAGAATGATCTGCTGATTCAGCTGCGGGATGGAGAAGTAACGTTGCCTGTAAAAGCCATGAAGGGCTTGATTGAAGGTGCAAAGAGCAGTTACGAGATCGGTGTTTCTTTAGAAGAACAGACCAGCAGCGATGACGCGACAGTTTCTGAACTTCTTGAAAAAGGCGCTGTAATATTTGATGTAGTAATTACAGTAAATGGAAAAGAAATTCATAGCTTTGACAAAGGACTGACACTCGCATTTAAAGTACCCGGTCTGAAAGATATGGAAGAACCTGTTGTACTGCATCTTCTGCAGGACGGAGAACAGGAAAGCTATAAACCCGATGAGATCAGCGGTGATACCCTGACCATCAAGGGAATCAAAAACCTTTCTGTTTTTGCAGTTCTTTCCGGCAATGAGGAAAAAGCGGAAACAGAAAATCCTTTTGCAGATGTTTTTGAAAACGATTATTATTTTAATTCGGTGCTTTGGGCTGTAACCAACGGTGTAACAGCAGGCACCAGCGACATTACCTTCAGTCCGGATGTTACCGTATCCCGTGCGCAGATGGTAACATTCCTGTGGCGTGCAGCCGGTTCTCCGGCAGCAGAGGGAAGCAATCCCTTTACAGACGTATCCGTCAGTGATTATTATTACAACGCGGTGCTTTGGGCTGTAGCCAACGGCGTAACAGCAGGTACCAGCGATACCACATTCAGTCCTGACGCGCCGGTATCCCGCGCGCAGGCAGTGACGTTCCAGTGGCGCGCAGCAGGTGGTCCGGCAGTATCCGGCGAAAGCTTCACGGATATTCCGGAAGGCGCATACTACGCACCCGCTGTGACATGGGCGGTTGCCAATGGAATCACAAGCGGAACAGGAGACCATCAGTTCAGTCCTGACACACCGGTATCCCGTGCGCAGGCAGTAACATTCCTGTATCGTCAGTATAAATAAGCAAAATTTTCTGGAATGGCTGT
>UMFX01001181.1_pt1 | contig 12026 bp, 9 predicted proteins | sample 1965131 | NCBI WGS metagenome assembly UMFX01 (sample SAMEA4836058, study PRJEB28245) | human gut metagenome | biome: gut microbiome; material: fecal sample | place: Denmark | collected 2008 | reverse complement strand
CCGGCTGCCGCCGGCAGGGGGAGTCCACCCCCGCTCTATCCCTCTGTCTGATCCGGGGCGGTCTTCGCATAGTCCTCCACCAGCCTGCGGCCAAATTTCAGGGCGTCCTCCCCCTTTTTGAGCCGCAGGGCCAGGTAGGGCCTCTCCCCGGCGGAGAAGAGCAGGCGGGAGCGGTACTTCTCCAGGCCGCACAGGGCGCTCACCCGCTGGAGATCGAACTGGTCCAGATAGAAATTCAGGTTGGCGCCCTTCTGGTCGATCTGGGAGATCCCGTTCCGGGCGGCATCGGCGCGGAGAAGGGCAACGGAGATGAGGTTGTTGACCGTGCGGGGCGGATCGCCGTAGCGGTCGATGAGCTCATCCATCACGTCGTCGGCGTCCGCCTCGGAGCGGATGGCGGCAATGCGGCGGTAGAGGTCCATCCGCTGCTCCGGCGAGGGCACATAGCGGTCTGGGATGGAGGCGGCCACACTGAGATCGGCGGCGCACTCGGTGGGGCGCTCCGGCTTCTCGCCCCGCTCCTCCAGTACCGCCTCCTCCAGCAGCTTGAGGTACATGTCGTAGCCCACGCTGAGCAGGAATCCGCTCTGCTCCGGCCCCAGCACATTGCCCGCCCCCCGGATCTCCAGGTCGCGCATGGCGATTTTGAAGCCGGAGCCGAACTCGGCAAACTCCCGGATGGCCCCCAGGCGCTTGGAGGCCACCTCGGTGAGCACTTTGCCCCGGCGGTAGGTCAGGTAGGCATAAGCCCTGCGCGTGGAGCGGCCTACCCGGCCGCGGATCTGGTGGAGCTGGGCCAGGCCCATGTGGTCGGCGTCCTCAATGATCAGGGTGTTGGCGTTGGCGATGTCGATGCCCGTTTCGATGATGGTGGTGCACACCAGCACGTCCACCTCGCCGTCGCTCATGCGGGTCATCACGTCGTTGAGCTCCTCCTGGCTCATCTTGCCGTGGGCCACCGCCACGGCCGCGTCCTCCCCCAGCATCTCCTTGATGCGGGCGGCGGTGCGGGTGATGGTCTCCACCCGGTTGTGGAGGTAGTACACCTGGCCGCCCCGCTCCAGCTCCCGGCGCATGGCGTCGGAGAGCACCCCCCAGTCGTGCTCCAGCACATAGGTCTGCACCGGCTGGCGGTCCATGGGCGGCTCCTCCAGGGTGGACATGTCCCGGATGCCGGAGAGGGCCATATTCAGCGTCCGGGGGATGGGGGTGGCGGAGAGGGTGAGCACGTCCACCTGCTTGGACAGCTCCTTGAGCTTCTCCTTGTGCTGGACGCCGAAGCGCTGCTCCTCGTCAATGACCAGCAGGCCCAAATCCTTAAATTTCACGTCCTTCTGAAAGAGCCGGTGGGTGCCGATGAGCAGATCGATGCCCCCCTGCTCCAGCCGCCGCAGGGTGTCCTTCATCTGGGCCTGGGTGCGGAAGCGGCTGACCACGTCGATCTCCACCGGGTACTTGGCAAAGCGCTGCTTAGCCGTCAGGTAGTGCTGCCGGGCCAGCACGGTGGTGGGCACCAGGATGGCGGCCTGTTTGCCGTCCAGCACACACTTCATGATGGCCCGGAAGGCCACCTCCGTCTTGCCGTAGCCCACGTCGCCGCACAGCAGCCGGTCCATGGGCCGGGCCTGCTCCATATCCTGCTTGATCTCGGCGATGCAGCGGAGCTGATCGTCGGTTTCGGCGTACTCGAACTCGTCCTCAAACTCCTTCATCCAGGGGGAATCGGGGGAGAAGGCGAAGCCGGGCTGGCGCTGCCGCTCGGCATAGAGCTGAATGAGCCCCTTGGCCAGATCCTTGACGGCCTTCTTGGCCCGGGTCTTGGCCTTCTCCCAGTCGGTGCCCCCCAGCCTGGAGAGCTTGCGGGTCTCCTGGGCGTCCTCCCCGGAGCCGATGTACTTGCTCACCAGGTCGAGCTGGGTGGCGGGGACGTAGAGCACGTCGGCCCCGGCGTAGGCGATCTTGACGTAGTCCTTCTGCACCCCGTCCACCGTCATCTTGGTCATCTCCAGGAAGCGGCCCACGCCGTGGTGCTCGTGTACCACCAGGTCGCCGGGAGACAGGTCGGCGTAGGAGCCCAGCTTCTGCCGGTTGGTCACCGGCTTGCTCCTGCGCTTTTTGCCCAGCAGGGACTGCCCCTCGGTGAGCACGGCGAAGCGCCCCACCGGGTACTCCATGCCGGCGGTGAGCCCCCCCACGGCAATCACCGCCTTGCCGTAGCCGGGCAGCTCGTGGAGCTGGAAATCCACGGCGGTGGTCATCTTCTGCTCCCGCAGGAGGGCCTGGAGGTTGAGGGCACGCTGCTCGCTGCTCACCAGTACCACGGTGCGGAATCCGTCGGAGACATAGTGGGCCAGGTCGGAGACGGCGGTCTCCAGGCTGGCGCCGTAAGAGGGGAGCTGCTTGGTCAGCAGGTTGAGCAGGGTGCGGGGCCGCTGGGGGTACCGGGAGGAGGTGAAGGCGTCCAGGTAACAGACCGGCCAGTCGGCCAACACCTCGGTCAGCTCCTCAAAGGTGCGGGCGAAGTCAGCCAGCTCCCCGGCCAGCTCTCCCCGCTCCATCAGGGCCTTGGCGTCCTCTCCCAACTGCCACAGGTAGCTCTTTCCCCGCTCAGCCACCCGGGGGCTCTCGCTGAGCACCACCACCGCGTCCTCGGGAAAGTAATCCGCCGCCGTGGCCATGACGGGGTAGATCAGGGCGATGTAGCGGTCCATGGCCGGGAAGGCCGTGCTGGCCGACAGCCGCTCCCGGTCCTCCTCCAGCGTCTGCACCAGTGTCTCGCTCCCCTTGCGGCGCTTTGCCTGGGAAATGAGACGGTCCAGCCCATCCAGCAGCCCGCCGTACCCGCCAGGGGTAAACTGGGGCAGCACCTCCGCCGCCGGCAGGATCTCCGCCGCGCCGAGGTTCTCGATGCGCCGCTGGGTGTCGGGATCGAAGAGGCCCATGGCGTCGATCTCGTCCCCGAAGAACTCCACCCGGACGGGCTTGGGGTGGGCCGGGGAGAAAAAGTCCAGGATGCCTCCCCGCAGGGCGAACTGGCCCACGCCCTCCACCTGCTCGCAGCGGGTGTAGCCCGCGGCGGCCAGGGTGCCGGCCAGCTCCCCCAGGTCGTGCCGCTCTCCCATCCGCACCACCTGGGCCGCCTGGGTCAGCAGGGTTTTGGGAATGGTGCGCTGGAGAATAGACTCCACCGTACAGACCAGCAGGGGGCACTCCCCCGCCGCCAGCGCCCGCAGGGTGGACAGCCGCCGGTGCTCGTACTGCCGGGACACCACGGCGGCGTTGTGGAAGGTGAACTCCCGGGCAGAGAGGGTGCGCACCGCCTCCCCCGACAGGGCGGCCAGATCCCTGGCCATGCGCTCGGCCTCCCCCTCGTCGGCGCACACCACCACCACGGGGCGGCCCAGCTCCTGGCGGATGCCCGCGGCAAAATGGGCGCGGTGCACCGCCGACAGCCCGGAAAAGGCCGCCGGACAGGCCCCGTTGTCGATGGCCGCCAGTAGAGAGCGGTATTCAGGTATGTCGTTGAGGGCGGAGAGCAGTGGCTTCATAGGACACCTCGGCACAGAAAAGATCGGAAGTTGTGGGCGCGGGCCGTTCGGAGGCCCGGCGTGGGATGGGCGGCGGGGAGTCTCAGAGGCAAATCTTCATCCGCCGCTTCCGGTAGACCGCCCCGTCAAAGGTATACTGGATCTCCCGGACGGCGCGGAAGCCCAGCTTTTGATACATCTCATAGGCCGCCGTATTCTCCAGCTCCACATGGAGGTAGAGCTCCCGCACCCCCATGTGTTCCCTCATAAAGTCCAGAAAGCGGAGCACGGTCTCTTTGCCCAGGCCCCGCCCCTGGTACTGCGCGCCGATCATGAACCGGCTCATGCACCACCCTGGAAGCTCGGGGTCATAATCAAACAGGACAAATCCGACCATGACGCCGTCGGAATAGACGGCCCGGGTATACAGGCCCTCTTCAAACCGGGCCTCGGCCAGGGAGCGGGCGTTATCCGCCACAAAGCCGCGCTGCTCGTCCTTCACCTTTAGGCAGATGCATTCCATATAGTTGCTTTTATCAATTTCTCGAAAGGTGATCATGGCGCACTCCTCAGCCGTTAAAGCGGTTCATGGCCTTGTCCGGCCCCTCCTGAATGAGGCACTCCACCGCGTCGGCGGCCTTACGGATGGCCTCTGTGATGGTCTTGAGATCCTCCCCGGCGAATTTGGAGAGCACCCAGTCGGCCATGTCGTAGTCGGGGTGGGGCTTCTGGCCCACCCCGACCTTGATCCGGGGGAACTGGTCGGTACCCAGGTGCTGGATGATGCTCTTGAGGCCGTTATGACCCCCGGCGGAGCCGCCCTTGCGGATGCGCAGCTTGCCCACGGGGAGGGACACGTCGTCAGAGATGACCAGCACCCGCTCCGGTGGGAGTTTATAGAAGCGGGCGGCCTCCCCCACCGCCTCGCCGGACAGGTTCATATAGGTCACCGGCTTCATAAGCAGCACCTTGACGCCCCCCACCTCCAAGGTGTTGGTAAGGGCGCGGTGCTTCAGCTTCTGCACGGGCACCCGGGCCCGCTCGGCCAGCTCGTCCACGGTGAGAAAGCCGACATTGTGGCGGGTATTCTCATATTTTTCGCCGGGGTTGCCCAGGCCCACCACCAGCCATTCAGCCCTGGCGCCCCGATTTTTGTCAAAAAACAACGTTTTTCCTCCATGCGGCAATGGGGGCGGAGCAACGCTCCGCCCCCCGCCATATTTGTACTATCCTGTCCGTCTTATACAAAGAGTTTCGAGACAGACACTTCCTCGTAGATGCGCTCGATGGCCTCGGCAAACATGTGGGCCACGGAGAGATACTTGATCTTGTCGCAGGCGACGCCAGCCTTGGGGGGCACGGTATCCAGGAAGTAGACCTCCTTGAGGACACTCTTCTCAATGCGCTCCACGGCGGGGCCGGAGAGCACGCCGTGGCTGGCGCAGGCGATGACGTCCACCGCGCCGCCCAGCTCCACCAGGGCCTGGGCCGCGCCGCAGAGGGAGCCGGCGGTGTCCACCATGTCGTCGAAGAGGATGACCTTCTTGCCCCGGACGTCGCCGATGATGTTCATGACCTCGGAGGAGTTGGCCTTCTGGCGGCGCTTGTCCACAATGGCCAGGCCCATGCCCAGCTTCTGGGCAAAGGCGCGGGCGCGGGCCACGCTGCCCACGTCGGGGGAGACGACGATCACCTCGTCCTCCCTGCCGTTAAAGCGGTCGTGGAGATAGTTGGTGAAAATGGGGTTGCCCAGCAGATTGTCCACGGGGATATCAAAGAAGCCCTGAATCTGGTTGGCGTGGAGATCCATGGTGAGGACCCGGTCGGCGCCGGCGCGGGTGATCAGGTTGGCCACCAGCTTGGCGGAGATGGGGTCGCGGGGCTTGGTCTTGCGGTCCTGGCGGGCGTAGCCGAAGTAGGGCATCACGGCGGTGATGCGGCCGGCGGAGGCCCGCTTGAGGGCATCGATCATGATGAGCAGCTCCATGAGGTTGTCGTTGACCGGGGAGCTGGTGGACTGGACCACGAACACGTCGGAGCCGCGGACGGTCTCATAGATGGAGACAAAGTTCTCCCCATCAGAGAAGGCGCCCACCTCGGCGTTGCCCAGCTCCGTGCCCACCTCCTTGCAGATGGCCTCGGCCAGGGGGCGGTTGGAAGTGCCGGAAAAGATCTTGATGTCCTTACCGTGTGCGATCATTCTTGTAACATCCTCTCACATTTTTTCTCTATCCTGTATCCCGCGGCTGCGGGAAAGAGCTACTTTCTGCGGTTGCGCCGCTTGGCGGCCCACTGCTTCTTGACGGTCTGGCGGGTGCGGGCGATGGCCAGGGAGTCGGCGGGCACCTCGTCGGTGATGGTGCTGCCCGCAGCGGTGTACGCCCCCTCCCCCACCCGCACGGGGGCCACCAGGTTGGTATTGCAGCCGATGAACGCATGGTCGCCGATGACCGTGCGGAACTTGCTGGTGCCGTCATAGTTCACCGTGACGGTGCCGCAGCCGAAATTGACGTGGCCGCCCACGTCGGAGTCGCCCACGTACGTCAGGTGGGAGATCTTGGTACCCTCGCCGATGGTGGAGTTTTTCAGCTCCACAAAGTCGCCCACCTTGACGCCGGGCCCCACGTGGCAGTTGGGGCGGATGTACGCGAAGGGGCCGATCTTCACCCCGTCGCCGATGGTGCTCTCATTGAGCTGGGAGGCGTTAATGGTGACGCCATCCCCCACGGTGCAGTCCCGCACCATGGCGTTGGGACCCACCTCGCAGTCCCGGCCGATGACGGTCTCCCCCCGCAGGATTGTGCCGGGCAGCAGGACGGTGCCCTCCCCCACCTTCACCCGGGGACCCACATAGCAATGGCTGGGGTCCATAATGCGGACTCCGGCTTCCAGCAGGCGGCGCACACCGTGCTGCCGGGCCACCATCTCAGCCTCCATGCGGCCGTTCCAGCCGGAGCGGATGGGATAGGCGCCCTGGAACCAGACGCCGCGGCTGTTGAAGCGGTCGCCCTTCTCCTTCAGGGCCTCCTCCAGGCCAACGCCCTCAGCCAGAGTCTGGGACAGCAGGCCGCCGTCGATGCGGTACACGCCGGTGTCCTTGCTGTCGAGTACGCCGCCGTTCTCCAGGCCGGCCAGCGTCCGGGCATCCCCCCAGTCCAGCAGCACCGGCTTGGTGATCACGATCACCTTGCCCTCCAGGGCGTTGAGAAAAGCCGACAGCTGCTCCACCGCGTCGCCGCTGCCGCCGGTGACAAACTCGGTGCCGGCGGGGAAGCAGGCCGCCGCCCGGGCCTGGTCGTCGGTGTGGCAGACCACGAAAAACCGCTCCACTCCGGCGGCCCTGAGCGACTCCGCCAGCCACAGGGCCGCGGGATCGAAGAGGAGCTCCTCCAGCATCAGGGACGGGCCGTTGCCCTCCCGTGGCAGGAATACGACCGCTCCAGTCGCGTTCATGTTGAAATCACCTCAAAAACATGGATTTCTTGCAATCAGATTATAGCAAAGCAGGACTGAAAATGCATCGGAAATTTCAAAAAAAGCGGGTAATTTTTCGCTCTTGGGAGGCTTGCACAATTTCCCGCCCCTTTTTCCGTTCCTTTCTTTGCAAAACGGCCCCTCGCCGTCCCCATTTAAAAAACAAAAGCAAGCCTGTCAGAGACAGGCTTGCTCACGCGCCGCTCAAAACCGCCCGGCGCAGGCCCAGGTTCCGCCAGATCTGCATGATTTCAGCCGTGGCGCACAGCTTGTCGGCCAGGCAGACCGCGGCCGCCTCGCGGCTGCGGGGCGCCCGGCGGGACAGGGGCCACATGTGGGCCAAAATGCAGTTTTTCTCCCGGGCGGTCAGGCCGCCGCACAGCGCGGCCGCATTCTCCGCGGCGGCGACCGGATGGGCAAAGCACTGCCGGTAGGAGGGCAGGGTGCGGGGGTCGTAGAGATACAGGTCGTGGAGCAGCCCCGCCCGCGCAGCGGTGCGCGCGTCGGCCCCCCACCGGTCCGCCAGATACCAGGCCACATAGGACACAAAGACACTGTGCTCATAGCAGGACACGCCGGGGTGGTGCCGGATGGACTTCATATGCTGCACCTGAGACGAAAACAGCAGCTCCTCCACACAGGCACGGTACTCCATCCAGGCCCTCTGGTTCATGGGTGTCACCCGCTTTCTCTTGATAAGGTGGTTCTATTATACGCCTATCCCGCCCTGTTGTCACTGGAAATTTGGCGGATTCTGCCCCGGGACTGCGGGCTGTTTTAAAAAAACGTCAGAAATAATTAAAAACTTCCCCTCCGGCGGCGTGTATACTAAGTGTACTATTTCATGTAATACAGTTTCCGGAAGGGAGACGACGGTATGATCCAACTCAATTACCGGGATGCGCGGCCCATCTACGAGCAGGTCAGGGACGGCCTGCGCCATCTGGTGGTGACCGGGGCGCTCCAGGCGGGAGACAAACTGCCCTCCGTGCGGGCGCTGGCCTCCTCGCTGGCCATCAACCCCAACACCATCCAGCGGGCCTATGAGTCCCTGGAGCAGGAGGGCTATCTCTACACGGTGGCGGGCAAGGGCTCCTTCGCCGCCCCCCAGGCCGACGTGAATGCAGCCAGAAGGGACCGCCTGCTCCGGGAATTTGACGCCTCGGCGGCGGAGCTTCTGTTCCTGGGCATGACCGCGGGGGAGCTGGCCGGGCGGCTGGAGGCGGCGGCCCGGCAGACTGTGAGAGAGGAGCGCAGCTATGATTGAAGCAAAAAATGTGGTTAAGAGCTTTGACGGGTTCCGGGCCCTGGACGGACTGACCATGACGGTGCCCCACGGGTCCATCTACGGGCTTGTGGGCCCCAACGGCGCAGGCAAGTCCACCCTGCTGCGCCACGTCACCGGCGTCTACCGGCAGGACAGCGGCTCGGTGCTCATTGAGGGCAACCCGGTGTACGAAAACCCGGCGGCCAAGTCCCGCATCGCCTCCATCCCCGACGAGCTTTACTATTTCCTCTCCGCCTCCACCCGGGACATGATGCGCTTTTACCGGGGCTTCTATCCCCGGTTCGACGTCAAGCGCTACGAGGCCCTGAAGGACGTGTTTACCACCATTCCGGAAAAGCAGCCCATCCGGCGGCTCTCCAAGGGCATGCAGAAGCAGTCCGCCTTCTGGCTGGCCCTGTGCTGCCGGCCGGACATCCTGGTGCTGGACGAGCCGGTGGACGGCCTGGACCCGGTGATGCGGCGGCAGGTGTGGTCCCTGCTGATGGGAGACGTGGCCGACCACGGCACCACAGTGCTGGTATCCTCCCACAACCTGCGGGAGCTGGAGGACGTGTGCGACCATGTGGGCATTCTCTCCAGGGGGAAGGTGCTCATTGAGCGGAGCCTGAGCGCCCTGCAGGAGAACGTGGTCAAGATGCAGGTGGTGTTCCAGGAGAAGGAATTGCCCCAGCTTCCCGGGGACCTCCAGGTGCTCCACGTCTCCCAGGTGGGGCGCATCCACACCCTCATCATCCGGGGCAACGCCACCGAGATCACCAACCGTCTGGCCGCCTTCGCCCCCATTCTGATGGAGGCGCTGCCCCTGACCCTGGAGGAGATCTTTATCTATGAGCTGGGAGGTGAGGACTATGCGGTCCGCGACATCGTACTTTAATTTTACCCTGCTGCGCAAGAATTTCGCCCGCTTCTGGCCCATCTGGTCGCTGTACGGCCTGTTCTGGCTGGCGGTGCTGCCCCTCAATATTCTGTCCAACCGGATACATTGGGACGGGGGAATGGCCCGCAGCCTGCCCCTGAACTACCTGGACGGCGGCCCGAGCGCCGCCGTTGCGCTGACCGCTCTGTTCGGCCTGCTGTGCGCCATGGCGGTGTTCTCCTACCTCTATGCCAGCCGCTCGGTGGGCATGCTTCACGCCCTGCCCCTGCGGCGGGAGGGCCTGTTCCTCACCAACTACCTGTCGGGGCTTCTGTTCCTGCTGCTGCCCAATCTGGCGGTGTTCCTGCTGGCCCTGGCGGCGGAGGTCTTTGCCGGCACAGTGGTGTTCAGCAGCCTGTTCACCTGGCTGGTGGTGGTGAGCCTGTTCGGGCTCTTCTTCTACTCCTTTGCCGTGTTCTGCGCCATGTTCACCGGCCACGTGCTGGCCCTGCCCGCCTTCTATGTGGTTCTCAATGGCCTGGCCGCCGGGCTGTGCTGGGTCTTCAGCCGTATGGCCGAGGAATTTCTCTTCGGCTTCACCAGCGCTGCCTGGCTGGAGAAGCTGGGCGTCTGGCTCACCCCGGTGCTGCTGCTCTCCGAGGCCTGTCACGTCCAGTATGATACCATAACGGACGCCGCCGGAAACAGCATGCTGGGCGATCCCTACTTTGCCGGTCTGGGCTATGCCTCCCTGTACGCCCTCATCGGGCTGGTGCTGGCAGGGCTGGCCCTGGCGGCCTACCGCCGCCGGCATTTGGAGAGCGCCGGCGACGTGGTCAGCGTCCGCTGGGTGCGCCCGGTGTTCAAATACGGTGTGGCCTTCTGCACCGCTGTGACACTGAGCACTGTCTTTTACTACGTTTTGGACCCTCTGCTGCCCCGCGGGCCGTGGACGCTCCTGGTTCTCATGGTGGTGTGGGGCGCGGCGGGCTGCTTTGTGGCCGAGATGCTGCTGTGCAAGAGCTTCTGGGTATTCCGGGGCGCGTGGAAGGGCTGCGTGGTCTTTCTGTGCTGCCTGACGGCCGCCATGTGCGCGATGGAGTTCGATATAACCGGCTTTGAGGGCCGGGTGCCCGACGCCGCTGAGGTACAGAGCGCCCACCTGTCCGGCATGGAGTCCGCCCCCTATGACGACCTGGGCTACGCCACCCTCACCCTGGACACCCCAGAGGAGCTGGAAGCCCTTACCGGCCTGCACCAGTCCATTGTAGCGCACAAGGAGGAGCTGGAGGAGGCGGGCTGGGAGAGCACCTGGTCGGAGGACGGCAGCGGCCTGAGCATCCAGTCCGACGGCTGGACCTATGTGGACATTTCCTATACCCTCATGGACGACTCCTATCTGACCCGGAAATACCGGGTTCCCCTCAGCCAGTCCGAGCTGGACACGCCGGGCACCCCCGCCGCCCGGCTGGACGCCCTGCTCAACGCCCCCGGCCTGGCTGGTGAATCTTACTTCCACGCGCAGCAGGAGGGAGACCGGCTGGTGGACGCCTGGCTCACCAACCCCGATACGGACAGCGCGATTGTCCCCGCCTCCGCCCTGACCGGACTGGAGGAGGCTGTCCGCGCCGATCTGGCCGAGGGTACCCTGGGCCGCCGCTATTTGCTGGAGAACCGGGACCGGCTGGAAAACTGCTACTACAACGATCTATACCTGGAGTTCCGGCCCGCCGGACGCACCGGCGGCGAGGAGGAGGACGGCTACACGGTCTGCATCACCCTCCAGTCCGGGGCCCGGCACACCCTGGCCGTACTCCAGGCCTGCGGTCTGGACGGCACGCTGGTCACCCAGGCCCAGATTCAGAAGGAGGACGCCGTCTACGCCCAATCCACAACGGGGCGCGGCTGAGACAGGCCGGGCGGTTCGGCAAAACCCGAACCGCCCGGTTTTGTTTTTTTAAAAAACCTGCCCTTACCAATTTACCAGTGGTTGATTTTTTAAAAACGGAGGGGTATAATCAAACCCGAAGGGTATTTTTCGGTATGGGGAGAAAATGAAATTACGATCTGGAGGTTTACTGCAATGAAAGAAGTGTATGTGGTCAACTGCTGCCGGACGGCAGTGGGCTCCTTCGGGGGCAGCCTGAAGGACACCCCCGCAACGGAGCTGGGTGCCGTGGTGGTGAAGGAGGCGCTGAACCGCGCCGGAGTGAAGCCGGAGCAGGTGGACGAGCTGATGTTCGGCTGTGTGCTCACCGCCGCCCTGGGCCAGAACCCGGCCCGCCAGGTGGGTGTGAAGGCGGGCCTGCCCTACTCCGTGCCCGCCTACACCGTGGGCATGGTTTGCGGCTCCGGCATGAAAAGCGTCATCGAGGGCGCCCGCGCCATTCTGTGCGGCGATGCCGACATCATCGTGGCCGGCGGCACCGAGAACATGTCCGCCGCCCCTTACGCCCTCCCCGCCGAGCGCTGGGGCGCCCGCATGGGCGACAAGAAGGTCGTGGACACCATGATCAAGGACGGCCTGTGGGACGCCTACAACAACTACCACATGGGCACCACTGCGGAGAACATCTGCGACGTGTGGGGCATCACCCGCGAGGAGCTGGATGCCTTCGGCGCCGCCTCCCAGCAGAAGACCGAGGCGGCCCAGAAGGCCGGACGGTTTGACGACGAGATCGTGCCCGTCATGGTCAAGAAGAAGAAGGAAATGGTGGAGTTCAAGGTGGACGAGTTCCCCCGCGCCGGCACCACTGTGGAGAGCCTGGGCAAGCTGAAGGGCGCCTTCCCCGTGGGTCCGGAGGGGGTGGAGGACGAGATTGTCCACACCTTTGAGCCCACCCAGGTTCACGCGGATGACGCCCACAAGCATGTGCAGCGG
>UMFX01025648.1_pt1 | contig 12151 bp, 8 predicted proteins | sample 1965131 | NCBI WGS metagenome assembly UMFX01 (sample SAMEA4836058, study PRJEB28245) | human gut metagenome | biome: gut microbiome; material: fecal sample | place: Denmark | collected 2008 | reverse complement strand
AAAGAGCCAGAGTCACAGAAAAGCCCTCCTCCGCAAATTTCCGGATCCCCGGCACGATGCCGCAGGTGGATACGGTGATATTCCTCTGGCTGATGTTCAGTCCGTTCTCATCGCTTAGAAGCCGGATGAACTTCACCAGGCTGTCATAGTTGTCAAAGGGCTCTCCGCTGCCCATGACCACCACATTGGACACCCGTTCCCCTGTGGAGGCCTGGATCCGGTAGATCTGGTCCAGCATCTCTCCCGCCGTCAGGTTCCTGGTGAGCCCGTCCAGGGTGGACGCGCAGAACCGGCAGCCCATGCGGCAGCCCACCTGAGAAGAGATACATACAGAATTTCCGTGTTTATATTTCATCAGAACGCTTTCGATGATGTTGCCGTCTCCCAGGCCGAACAGGTATTTCCTGGTTCCGTCGATCCCGGATTCCAGCATCTGGACCGTCTCCAGGGACGTATACGTTCCATGCTCCAGAAGACGCTCCCGAAAGGCCTTGGGCAGATTTGTCATATCCTCCAGGGACGGGGCCAGCTTCTGGTGCATCCACTGGTAAAGCTGCTTTGCCCGGAAGGGCTTCTCCCCCAGTTCTGTCACAAAGGCTGTGACCTCGTTTAAATCCATGGATTTCAGATCTTTTTTTTCCATACCTACTCCCTATTTTTTTCAAATGCCGCCAGGAAAAAACCATCGCAGCCATGGATCCCTGGAAGGAGCTGGATCTGGTTTTCCCGGCAGTCTGCCTGCAGGGATCCCGGCAGCCTTCCAGTGATGTCCTTTTTATGGAACGGAAGATTTTCCAGGATCCAGGCGGCATTTTCCTCATTTTCCGCCCGGTCCACCGTGCAGGTGCTGTATAAAAGAGTACCGCCGGGCTTCACATACCGGCTGGCCGCCGAAAGGATCTCCCGCTGGAGAGATGCCAGCTCCCCCAGATCCTCCTTTTTCAGACGCAGCTTGATATCCGGCTTTTTTCCTATGATCCCAAGGCCGGAACAAGGCAGGTCTGCCAGGACCACATCGGCCTTCTCTTCCATTTCCGGATCGAAGATACGGGCATCCCAAACCTTCGTCTCCACATTGGCAAAGCCGCACCGGAACAGGTTCTGCTCCACCAGGGAGATCTTATATTCCGTCAGATCCCGGGCTTCCACCCGTCCGGTCCCCTTTAAAAGATCCGCCGCATGGAGGGTCTTCCCTCCTGGGGCACTGCAGATGTCCAGGACCGTGTCCCCGGCCTTTATTCCGGCCAGGTGGGCCGCCAGGGCGGAGCTGGGATCCTGGACCGTCATAAGGCCCTCATAAAAGGCCTCCACTGCCTCCAGGTGGTCGTAGCCGGAAATGGAGTACACTGTATCCAGAAAGCCCGTGGGCTCTGCAGCGATCCCCTGGCTCTCCAGACTTTTAAGGATCTCCTCCACCGAAGCCCGGCTGGTGTTGAAGCGGACGGTCAGCGGCCGCTCCTTAAGGAAGGAGGCTGCGATCTGCTCCGCCTTTTCTTTTCCATAATCAGCCTCCCACATGGAAAGCATCCATCCGGGAATGGAAAAGCGCACCGACGGATCCGTAAATTCCAGCTTTCCCTTTTCCCTTGAAAGAGTCCGCAGGACTCCGTTTACAAAGCCGGAAAGCCCCTGGAATTTTCTCTTTTTGGCCAGCTTCACCGCCTCATTGCAGACGGCGGCATCGGGCACCCGGTCCATAAAAAGGATCTGGTAGGCCGACATCCGGAGAATGGTCCGGATCACCGGCTTCATTTTTTCTGTTTTTGTCTTAGAAAAGCGGTCCAGGGCCGCGTCCAGAAGGATCAGACGCTCCAGCGTCCCCTCCGTCAGCTTTGTGATAAAGGAGCGGTCCTGCTTTTCCAGATACTGATACTTGAGGAGCGCCTGATTCAGCACCAGGTGGCCCAGTCTTCCCTCCTCCAGGACCTCCAGAAGGATATCCAGGGTGATCTCCCTGGGATCTGTCTTAGTCATTGTCACGGTCTCTTCCTCCAAACAGGATCACAAGACGCAGAAGCTGTAAAACAGAACCGGCCGCCGCCGCCACGTACGTAAGGGCCGCCGCTTTTAAAACCTTTCTGGTGCCGTCCACTTCCTCCCCGGACAGGATCCCCTGGGAGTCCAAGAGACGCACGGCCCGGCTGGAGGCGTTGAACTCCACCGGAAGGGTCACCAGCTGGAACAGCACTGCCAGGCTGAACATCAGGATCCCCACCTGGACCAGCGGGGAACCCAGGCCTCCGAATAAGATCCCCAGAAGGATCATGGGCCAGGAAAGCTGGGAGCCGAAGTTTGCCACGGGAACCAGGGCGCTGCGGAACCGCAGCGGCCCGTAGCCCTCGTTGTGCTGCATGGCATGGCCGCACTCATGGGCGGCTACGCCGATGGCCGCCACAGACGTGGCATTGTATACAGATTCCGAAAGCTTTACCACCTTCGTCCTGGGATCATAATGGTCCGTCAGTTTCCCGGACACCGGCTGCACCGTCACATCATAGATCCCCTGGGCGTTTAAAAGCCGCCTGGCTGCTTCCGCTCCGGTCATGCCGGAAAAGCTCCTGACCCTGGAATATCTCGCAAAAGTGGAGTTGACCCGGTTCTGGGCCCAGAGGGATAACAGGACCCCGATGAGCACCAGGAAGATCGTGGGATCCAGCCGGTAGCCGTACCCGTATCCATACATTCCATAACCGCCTAACATATGCATATCTCCTCTCGTCTTATGCTCCCAGGACCGTACCGTCCTCCACCTGGAAGCCTCTTAAGAAAGCGGCTGTATCCATCCGCTTTTTCCCCTCCAGCTGGAGCTCCTTGATGGAAAGAAGATCCTTTCCCGTCTCCACCAGAAGGCTGTCCCTGGAAACCGCAGCCCGTCCGGGAGCTCCGGTCCCGTTTCCCGGGACCACCTCCGCCGCCCAGATCTTTACGGTTTTTCCATTTAAGGATGTATAAGCGCTGGGCCACGGGTTTAACCCCCGGATCAGACGCTCGATCTTTTCTGCCTCCATGGACCAGTCGATCTGTCCCATGGATTTCTTTAACATTTTCGCGTAGGGCGTGTCCGGCTCTCCCTGGGGCGTCCGCACCGCTGTCCCGTTCTGGAGCTTTTCCAGAGTGGAAAGGATCAGCTCTCCGCCCAGAAGGCTTAATTTTTCAAACAGACTGCCGCCGGTCTCCTCTTTATCCAGGGGGATCTCCGCCTTTTCCAGCATATCTCCCGTATCCAGCCCCTCGTCCATGAGCATGGTGGTGACTCCGCTGACCGCCTCTCCGTCAATGACCGCCCACTGGATGGGCGCGGCTCCCCGGTATCTGGGAAGCAGGGAGGCATGGACGTTGACACAGCCGTACCGGGGCATTTCCAGGATCTCCTTAGGAAGGATCTGGCCGAAGGCCACCACCACAAAGACCTCTGCATCCAGTCCCTTTAAAACCTCCATAAATTCCGGCTCCCGTACCTTTACCGGCTGGTATACCGGGATCCCAAGCTCCAGGGCCTTTTCCTTCACCGGCGTCATGAGCACTGACTTTCCTCTTCCTTTGGGCTTATCCAGCTGAGTCACCACTGCCAGGACCTCATGGCCTCCCTTTACCAGAGATTCCAAAGTCGGCACGGAAAAATCCGGAGTTCCCATAAATACGATACGCATTATTCTTCACCCTCTTCATCGTTGTCGTGGAGCTCGCCTTCCACCCGTTCCACGTAAAGGATCCCGTCCAGGTGGTCGCACTCGTGGAGGATGCAGCGGGCCAGAAGGCCGTCAGCCTCTATGGTATATTCCTCCATATTCTCATTGAGGGCCTTTGCCTTCACATGCTCCGCCCGGGTCACCTGGCCGTTCTTTCCGGGTACGCTTAAGCACCCCTCGGCCCCGGTCTGGCTTCCGCTGGTCTCCAGGATCTCCGGATTGATCATCACGTACTGGTTTCCATCGTCCACATCAATGACCACGATACGCTTGCGGATGCCCACCTGGGGGGCTGCAAGACCGCAGCCGTTGTTCTCATACATGGTCTCGAACATATCCTCGATAAGCTCTTCTGTTCTTTCGTTCATTTCCTTTACAGGCTTGCACGCCTTTGTTAAGATTTCGTCTCCAATGACTCTGATCTGTCTGATTGCCATGTCCTTTTTCCTTTCCTCCTACTGCACCGCCGCCTGGAAGTTCACGTTTTTATACCGTTCGTTTTCCTCTTCCCGCTTCTGGGCAGACTTTCTGACTTTTAATAGTATATCATAACTTTCGCTCTTTATATATAAAATTTTTCTGTATATATCATTAACTTTATAAGGGGAACCGTTGACCGGGCCGATGACGGAGATCCCCTCAAAGCAAAATTCCCGCCGGATCCATTTCTGGAGATCCTCCATGGCGGCGGCCGCTGCCTCTTCTTTCCTGGAGCTCAGCTGGATGGAGAGGAGGCCCGCTGCCGGCGGATACCCCATCATTTTCCGGTACAGGAATTCCTGGCGGTAAAACTGGCCGTAGTCCTGCTCTGCCGCCGCCGTAATGGCAAAATGGTCCGGCGCATACGTCTGGATCACCACGTCTCCCGGGAGCTCCCCCCGTCCGGCCCGGCCGGATGCCTGGGTCAAAAGCTCAAAGGTCCGCTCAGAGCTCCGGAAATCCGGTGCATAAAGAGAAAGATCGGCCGCCATGACTCCCACCAGCGTCACCCTGGGGAAATCGTGGCCCTTGACGATCATCTGGGTCCCGATGAGGATATCGGCCTCCCCCTCCATAAACGCCTCCAGGATCTCCTCGTGGGCTCCCTTTTTCGCCGTGGTGTCTGCGTCCATCCGAAGGACCCTGGCCTGGGGAAAGGTCCGCTTTGTGATCTCCTCCAGCTTCTGGGTCCCGGAGCCGAAGGGGGCGATATAAGGAGAGCCGCAGACCGGGCAGACCCTTGGCATACGCACCTCATGGCCGCAGTAATGGCACCGCAGGATCCCGTCCCGGTGGTACGTCAGGCTCACATCACAGTGGGGGCACTTCATGGCCTCTCCACAGGAACGGCAGGAAACGAAGCCTGCATAGCCCCGGCGGTTCATGAACAGCATGATCTGTTCCTTCCGCAGAAGCCGCTCCTCCATCAGTTCCTTAAGCTTCCGGCTGAACATGGACCGGTTCCCCTCTGCCAGCTCCTCTCTTAAGTCCACCACATGGACCCAGGCCAGGCGGCTGTCCTTTTTTGCCCGGCGGCCCAGGGTCAGCAGGCCGTATTCTCCCCGCTCTGCCTTATAAAAGCTCTCCACAGACGGAGTTGCGGAGCCTAAGACCAGGGTGGCCTGGTTCATGGAGGCCCGCATGGCCGCCACCTCCCTGGCATGATACCGGGGAGACAGCTCGCTCTGGTAAGCCCCCTCGTGCTCCTCGTCGATGATGATGAGCCCAAGCCTCTCAAAGGGCGTAAAAAGAGCCGACCGGGGGCCGATCATAATGTCGATATCTCCCCTGGCGGCCCGGGCCAGCTGGTCGTACCGCTCTCCCGCCGAAAGCCTGGAATTGATGATGGAGACCCGGTTCCCGAACCGGCGGTAGAACCGCATGACCGTCTGATACGTCAAGGAGATCTCCGGGATCAGAACGATGGCCTGGCGGCCCTGATCCAGCACATGGGAGATCAGCTCCATGTACACCTCTGTCTTTCCGCTGCCTGTGATCCCGTAAAGGAGCCACGTCCTGGCCTCCCCCGCATCCATGGAGGCCTTCACCGCAGCCGCAGCCCTTTTCTGATCCTCGTTGAGGACCACAGGAGCCTCAGCCGGAGCATATCCCTTCACCGGGTCCCGGCTTTTTTCCTCGGTCCGGATCTTTAAGATCCCCTTTTCCTCCAGGGGCCTTAAGGAGGCCGCTGTGACCCCAAGCTTCTGGGCCGTCAGCCGGTACGGCAGCTCCCCGTTTTCCAGCAGCGCCTTATAAAGCCGGATCCTGGCCTTATATTTCTTTTTTTCCGCTTCCCTTAAAAGCCCGGAAAGCTCCTCCCGGGACCGCAGGGCCACAATGGTCTTTTCCTCTTTTGGGGCCACAGCGGATTTCACCGGCATCACCGTCTTTAAGGCCTGGTTCATGGTGGCCCCGTACCGTTCCTTCATCCACCAGGCCAGACAGATCATCTGCTCCTGGACGGAAACGGCCCCGGGATCCACCTCCCTCAGGGCTTTGAGCTTTTCCGGGGCAAAGGAGGGCGTATGGCTTAAGGAGACCACATAGCCCTTCCTCAGGGTATCTCCCCGCCCAAAGGGAGCCAGCACCCGGACGCCCACCCGGACCCTGCCAAGAAGTTCCGGCGGGATCCTGTACTGGAAGACCCGGTCCACGTTGGTGACCGAAAGGTCGATGATCACATCCGCATAGACCGGAGCCGTCTCCTTCTCTCCCGGCCCCGCCGTCCTGTCCTTTGTTTCCAGATCCTCCGCCTCCCTTTCTTTCCGTCTTCCGGTCTTTACTCCGGCCTGTTTTCCATATATCTGGCCGCCACCTTAAAAAGCGCCATGGAATTGGCTCCCTTAAAGAGGACGCAGTCCCCGTCCTGTAAGGCCTGATCCAGGTAGGCGGTCATCTGGTCTTTATCCGTAAACTCTGCCACAGGTGCGCCGGAGCGCTTTTTAAATTCCTCTGTCAGCGCCCTGCATTCTGCGCCCAGGGTCACCAGCAGATGGATCCCGGCCTCTGCCGCAAAGACCCCCACCTGTCTGTGGGCGCTTTCTGTTTCGCGGCCCAGCTCCCGCATCTCTGCCAGGACCGCCACATGGCGCCTTTCCGGGTGAAGCTCCTTAAAGACCTGGAAGGCCGCCTTCATGGATTCCGGGCAGGCGTTGTAGGAATCGTCCAGGATCGTAAACCGTCCGGTCTCATGGACCTGCTGGCGGTTTTTGAAGCCCTGGCCCGTAAGGAGACCCCTGGCCGCCTCCTCCATGGTCATGCCGCATTCCGCGCAGACGGCCATGGCCGCCATGGCGTTCATGACATTATGCTGCCCCATGACGTTTAAGCGCACCCTCTGGCGGTCTGCTCCATGGACTGCCGTAAAGGAGGGAAAGCCGTCCTCAAAGCAGATGTCCACAGCCCGGAAATCACAGTTCTCCCCGGTGCCGTAGTATACGGTCCTTAAGCCCTCCCGGCCCTGGACACCTTTAAGGAGAGGATCGTCTCCGTTTAAGATCAGGAGCCCTCCGTCCTTCATGCCGTCGGTGATGTGAAGCTTTTCCCTTAAGATATTTTCCTGGGAGCCCAGCTGGCCGATGTGGGTGATCCCGATGTTGGTGATCACCGCCATGTCCACCCGGGCGATGTTTGCAATGACCGTCATCTCTCCCGGCTCGCTCATGCCCAGCTCGATGACGCCCACCTGGTCATTTTCTGTGATCTCTGACAGGGTCACAGGCACTCCTACCTGGCTGTTGCTGTTCCCCGGGGTCTTATAGACACGGAATCTGGCCGACAGGGCGGCGGCGATCATCTCCCTGGTTGTGGTCTTTCCCACGCTTCCGGTAACGCCCACCAGCGGCAGGGTCAGACGGTCCCGCAGATAGGATCCGATCTTCTGCAGCGCCTTTTTCGTATCCTCCACCCGGATCACGGCGCAGCCGGCCCCGCCCTCCGGAAGCGTAAGCTCCTGGCTGGTCAGCACTGCCGCCGCCCCCTGGTCCATCACCTGGGGAAGGAAGCGGTGGCTGTCCACCCGCTCGCCCAGCAGGGGCACAAAAAGGTCTCCCGGCTCCACCTGCCTGGAATCCAGGCGGATATGGGAGACAGGCGCTTCCTCACTCCCCGAGACCAGAACGCCGCCGCTTCCAAGGACCAGATCTTTTACTGTTACATGTTCCATTTATCTTATCTCCTTTACCGCTTCTTCCACCACTTCCCGGTCCAGGAAATGATGGCGGACACCATCGATCTCCTGGTAGTCCTCGTGGCCCTTTCCAATAATGGCGATCATATCCCCCGGCTCCGCATGGTGCACCGCATAAAAAATGGCCTCTCTCCGGTCCGGGATCACCAGATACCTTCCGCTGGTCCTTGCCATTCCGGTCTCGATGTCTTTTATGATATCCTCATTCTTCTCAAACCTCGGGTTGTCGGCGGTGAGGATACAGAGATCCGCCATTTTTCCTCCGATCTCTCCCATGGAGTACCGCCGCTCCTTTGCCCGGTTCCCGCCGCAGCCAAAGACGCATACCAGCCGCTTCGGGCTGTAATCCCGGAGGGTGGATAAAAGGCTTTCCATGCTCATGGCGTTGTGGGCGTAATCCACAATGACGCTGCACCGCTCCGACACATGGGCGATCTCCATGCGGCCGTCCACCCGGACATTTTCCAGGGCGCGGAGGAGCTTTTTATCATGGCCCTCCTCTCCCAGGGCCAGACTGCACACAGAAAGGGCCGCCAGGGCGTTGTCTGCATTGAACCGTCCCGGCATTCCCACCCGGACCCTTCCGCTTAAAGCGCCATCCATATCAAATTCCACGCCCACGAACTGGTGGTCGCTGGCATAATGGAGGCCGTTTCCGGTAAAGTCTGCGCCGCGCTCCAGGCCATATGTATACAATGTACAAGAAGCATCCCGGACCACCTCTTCATAATGGTCCATGGCCCGGTTGACAACGCCGGTCCGGCAGACCGTAAGAAGCCTGGATTTATAATAGAGATACTCCTCAAAGCTTTCGTGCTCCTTTGGTCCGATATGGTCCGGGGAAATATTGGTAAACAGGCCGAGATCAAAGCAGATGCCGCCCACCCGGTGGAGCATCATGGCCTGGGAGGAGACCTCCATGACCATATGGGTGCAGCCTGCCTCCACCATTTTTGCAAAATATTCCTGTACCAGATAGGATTCCGGGGTGGTGTTGGCTGTGGCATATTTTTCCGTGCCGATGACAGCCCCATTGGTGCCGATGAGCCCCACCTTTTTACCGGCGGCCTCCAGGATGGCCTTCACCATATAGCTGGTGGTGGTCTTCCCCTTGGTCCCTGTGATCCCGATGGTCACCAGCTTTTCGGCCGGATAGCCGAATCTGGCTGCGGAAAGCTCCGCCAGGGCCAGACGTCCGTTTTCCACCCGGAGCACCGTCACATCCCCGGGTACCGTCACATCCTTTTCTGTCACCAGGACCCGGCAGCCCTTCTCCAGGACATCCGGGATAAAGGTATGGGAATCCCTGGCGCTCCCTCTGATGCAGACAAATACCGTATGGGGCCGCGCCTTTCTGGAATCGTAGACCACATCCTCCACATCCTCGTCCAGGCTTCCCTGTACCAGGGTGTACGCCAGTCTTCCAAGCCAGTCTCTGATCTTCATTGTCCACTCTCCTTCTGTCAAGTCCAAAAACAGGCGGGGTCCGCCGTATACGGACCAGGGCCCCGCCTGTTCTTCCTTTTACTTAGAATAATCCTGTGATCTTTCCATTCTCATCCACATCGATGCTGTCGGCTGCCGGTTTTTTCGGAAGGCCCGGCATGGTCATAATGGCTCCTGTCAGGGCCACCACGAAACCGGCTCCGGCGCTCACATATACGTCGCGGACCGTCAGCTCAAAGCCCTCGGGCCGTCCCAGCTTCGTCTGGTCGTCGGATAAGGAATACTGGGTCTTTGCCATGCAGACCGGAAGCTCAGAAAAGCCCATGTCTGTGATCTTGGCAATGGCCTTCTTTGCAGCCGGGGAATAGGATACGCTTCCGGCTCCGTAGATCTCCTTTGCAATGGTCTCGATCTTCTCAGCGATCCCCAGGCTGTCTTCGTATAAGGGCTTAAAGTGGCTTTCCTTTGTCTCCAGGGTCTTGAGGACCTTCTCCGCCAGCTCCATGCCGCCGTCGCCGCCCTTGGCCCATACCTCGGACAGAGCGAACTCACAGCCTCTTTCCTCACAGAAGTTCTTAATGAACTCGTATTCTGCCGGAGTATCTGTTAAGAAGGAGTTTAAGGTCACCACCACCGGAACCTGGTATTTCTGGATATTTTCAATGTGCTTTTCCAGATTCACGATACCCTTTTTAAGGGCCTCCAGGTTCTCTGTGGAAGGCTGATCCTTGGGAACGCCGCCGTTGTACTTTAAGGCACGGACCGTGGCTACCAGGACCACCGCATCCGGCTTTAATCCGGCCTTCCGGCACTTGATATCAAAGAATTTCTCTGCTCCCAGGTCTGCGCCGAAGCCTGCCTCCGTGACGGTGATGTCAGAAAGCTTCAGGGCCGTTCTGGTGGCCATGACGCTGTTGCAGCCGTGGGCGATGTTGGCGAAGGGGCCGCCGTGGACCAGGGCACCCGAGTGCTCCAGGGTCTGGATCAGGTTGGGCTTTAAGGCGTCCTTTAAAAGAGCGGCCATGGAGCCCACCGCATGGAGATCCTTTGCAGTCACCGGCTCTCCTGCAAAATTATATGCCACAACGATCCTTCCCAGACGTTCCTTCAGATCGTCCATATCTGTGGCCAGGCAGAGGATGGCCATGATCTCAGAGGCAACGGTAATCACGAAATGATCCTCCCGGACAACGCCGTCGGCCTTGGCTCCCAGTCCGATCACGATATTTCTCAAAGCGCGGTCGTTCATGTCCAGGCACCGCTTCCAGAGGATCTGCCGGGTGTCGATGCCCAGGGCGTTCCCCTGCTGGATATGGTTATCCAGAAGAGCGGCTAACAGGTTGTTGGCCGTGGTAATGGCGTGGAAATCACCGGTAAAATGCAGGTTCAGATCCTCCATGGGCACCACCTGGGCGTATCCGCCGCCGGCAGCTCCTCCCTTGATCCCGAAGCACGGTCCCAGGGACGGCTCTCTTAAGGCCAGCATGGTCTTCTTTCCCGCTTTTGTGAGGGCCTGGGCCAGTCCGATGCTGGTGGTGGTCTTTCCCTCTCCGGCCGGAGTCGGGTTGATGGCAGTCACTAACACCAGTTTCCCATCGGGTCTTTCCCTGACCTCATTCCAGAGTTCATTGGAGATCTTGGCTTTATACTTTCCATAGAGTTCCAGATCGTCTTCAGAGATCCCGTACTGGGCAGCCACGTCCTTAATGGGCAGCATTTTCGTTTCCTGAGCGATTTCGATATCTGTTTTCATAGTCCCTCTCCTCTTCTTGTTTCATTGTATCTTCACGCCGTTTCCGGCATCCGATCCATCTCCGCGCCTTCCTTCCGGCTAATACCCTGCCTCTGTGAAGGCGTCAAACTCTTCCATGGACATGAGGATCTTTCTGGGCTTGGTGCCCTCTTCCTCTCCCACGACCCCGGCCTCGGCCAGCTGGTCCATGATCCTGGCAGCCCGGTTGAAGCCGATCTTGAACATCCGCTGGAGCATGCCGATGGAAGCCTTATCCTTTTCGATGATAAATCTTCCTGCATCAAAGAACAGGGTATCCCGGTCACTGCCGCCGGAAGCACCTCCGGCTCCTCCGCCCTGGTTCATCTTCTGCTCCACCGATCTGTCATAGCCTGTATCCTCATTCTGCTCCTTGATATAATCCGTCACCTGGGAGACCTCCTGGTCGGACACAAAGGCTCCCTGGACCCTTAAGGGCTTAGGATAGCCCGACGGATAGAACAGCATATCGCCGTTGCCCAGAAGCTTTTCGGCTCCGTTCATATCCAGGATCGTTCTGGAATCCACGCCGGAAGCCACTGAAAAAGCGATCCTGGAGGGCACGTTGGCCTTGATGACGCCGGTGATGACGTTGACTGACGGCCTCTGGGTGGCGATCACCAGATGGATCCCGGCGGCCCTGGCCAGCTGGGCCAGACGGCAGATGGAATCCTCCACCTCGCTGGACGCCACCATCATAAGATCTGCCAGCTCATCGATGATGATCACAAGCTGGGGAAGCTTTGCAGGGATCTGGTCCGCAGGCACATCCCCGGCCTCCATAAGGCTCTTCACTCTCGCATTATATCCCTTTAAGTCTCTTACATTGCTCTGGGCGAACTTCTGGTACCGGTCCATCATCTCTGCCACCGCCCAGTTTAAGGCTCCCGCAGCCTTTTTGGGGTCCGTGACCACAGGGATCAGAAGGTGCGGGATCCCGTTATAAACAGAAAGCTCCACCACCTTGGGGTCGATCATGATCAGCTTCACATCCTCCGGCGAGGATCGGTAGATCAGGCTCATGATCATGGTGTTGATGCCCACAGACTTACCGGAGCCGGTCTGGCCGGCGATCAG
>UMFX01039264.1_pt1 | contig 12169 bp, 14 predicted proteins | sample 1965131 | NCBI WGS metagenome assembly UMFX01 (sample SAMEA4836058, study PRJEB28245) | human gut metagenome | biome: gut microbiome; material: fecal sample | place: Denmark | collected 2008 | reverse complement strand
AGAGGCCTTTTTGTGCTGTCCGCACAATCTGGAGCAGTTCATTTGCACCCTTACGGTCTTTTCTAGATAACTTTTTATTCTTCTTACAATTTCCATAGTGTAGCAATCCGTATATTATAGGAACATAATCTCTCTTTCTCATAAACTGATTGAGCCAATCATATTTTTCTCTGTTTCCATTATAAAAACATGAACCCCCCATTTCATATATAAAATGACGCTTTCTTTGCTCCTTTGAGTGCAAATCTTCTCTTATAAATGTCTGGCATAAAATCAACTCCCTTGAAATAAAAGCAATCTTTTGACAAAAAGAATCCTTAGGTAACCAATGCAATGAGTCACATACATAGATACAAATAGGCTACCCCGCACGATCGTTTGATTTGCTATTTATTCCTCTTCATCTGAGCAAATTTCCTCTATTTCTCCCGCACCAAGATCAATCAGCAAGCCACAGCACCGCGCCCATTGACTTGTGTCAGGCGCAAAGGCTTCATAAAAAATCAAGAAAAGGATCTTCTCCCATCATAGAATAAATGATATCTATTTGGCTTTCATAATCCTCTGCACACTGAAGCTCATAAGAAGGATTGATATTGTCATAGACCCATTCATTGATTTCTTCATCAGGTACTTTCACAAACAATTGGAAAAGTTCAATCACTTCTTTTAAAATACTATGGTCAAAATTCTCCCACTCTTGCAGCCAGACGCCAAATATTTCTTCATAGATTTGGCAAAATTCATCCCACCTCTCAGAACGAGGTGCAAATGCTTCATAAAATTCCGGGAAGGGATCACCAAGTTCTTCATTGTCAATGAAATCTCCATCTTCCATATCTTCTAAGAACATTTCGTTTGCCGGAACATTTTTCTCTACCCATTTTTTCACAACCTCTTTATTGGGTTCCTCTAAAAATGATGCAAAATAATCTACGGCTGACGCAAGGACATCTGGGTCATATTCGTTCCACAAATTTTTCATGAAAAATCCTCCTCCCTTTCCATCATCTGAAACAAATTTGATATATCTTTATTATATCAAAAGAAATCCTCTTGTTAAGTTTTTATAAACCAAAAGAAAGCTGACACATTTTATATTTTCTAAAATATACCAAGGATGTAAATGTCTTTACCACAAATATCACACTGTTTTTCAATTAATCGTATATAAAAAAGCAAAACAAAAAGCGACACCATTTTCATGATATCGCTCTTGTAAAACGCTGTATTTTTTTGTTTTTCCCTGTCGAAAAACGCAATTTCTATTATTCTTCTTCCAGCTTTCCTAAGATAGTGATCCGTATATTATGGGAACATCATCCCTTGGCATAAACGGATTGAGCCAAATCATATCCCGCGGTTTTTTTTCATGCAAGAAAATCCTGTTCTATCTCCAAAATAATGTTTTATTGGGATTTTTTAAGCGTCTTGATAGAGTTTAGAATTTCCTCTAAAAAGCCGGCGCCCGCATTCTGTTCTTGTTCTATTCTCTTTTGCAGTTCTTGAGATATTTTAAGTTCCACAGAAAGCAAAGCGTATTTCGCGTTTTTTCTTCTTTTGGAGAGCGGGGTCACATCCAGCACTTTACACCAGATGCTGTTGGGCATAAGCTGCAGCATATGGTGCAGAACCTGCACCGCATCCCCAAAGTATAGCAGTTCTCCTGTATCGTGAACAAACGTCATCAACCCAAAATTGCCTTTTCCCGATAGTGTCCCTATGCGCCCATCTTCAGAAAAAAGCATAACGTCGTCATTTTCATCCGGTTTGAATAAAAGCTTTTGACCTGTTTGGATATGTTCAAATCTTTCTTTGATTTCATCTGTGTCAAGACCAGATACTTTTATTTCTCCCTTCATCATTTCTTTGCATACATCAAGATAGTAAAAATCATCCCGCTTTCTATTGCTTTCTCCTGCTTCCCCGCCCCTTAGCAACGATTCAAAATAACTTTTTGGTTTTCCCCATGTTTCCAGGTACTGCGCTTCAATATCTTCCGCGCTTAACGGTGGTTCTTTAGATGGATCATATTCTTCGCTATGAGGATCTTGATAAATCTGGATATAGCTTTGCGTCAATTTCGCGCTTCCGGCAGGAGAATAGAATGATTCCATATAAGGCTGCGTTTCCTGAATGCCGCCTTCATTATGTATCTCTGCATAGAACTCTATATCTGGATTATCCGCGCTTATTTCCCGAAAAACTGTTTCATACTCTAAAACCGCTAACCATCGGCGCACCATATATCCGCAGGAAAAAAAACCTACCTGATCCATTTCTCCTGCTTGGTCAAAATTTTCTGTGAGACCATATGGCTCCCCAGCTTTACCCACTTCAGTCGGTTTTAAAAACATTTCGTACAGATAGCTGTATTCTGTTTTCAGAGCCGCTTGTTCCGCCATAAAACGCAGCGCTTTCATAACATCTTTTTTTGTTCCTTTGATGGCAAATCTTCTTTTATAAACATCCGGCATAAAAACAACCTCCTTCCGAAACAAAAACGGTCTTCTAAATATAAGAATCCTGCATTCGAACAACCGATCTAATGATATCTATTTTGAGATAAAAATGCATTGTAAATTCTTGCACTGTTTTTGGGATCTCTTTTTTCAATTGATTCCTCTGTGTCTGAGCAGATTTCTTCTATCTCTCCTGCACCAAAATCAAACAGCAATCTACAGCACCACGCTATGGAATGGTAACTGGTCCAAAGGCTTCATAAAATTTGGGGAAGGGAGCATGGAGTTCTTCATTGTCAATGAAATCTCCCTCTATCACCTTCCACATCCTCAAATTCTACCTCCATGCGGAGATCTTTGTCATGCATCAACTTTAAGAGCAGATCATACCGCCCTGTTGTCAGCGGGCTTACCGGCTTTCCGTTTATTCCGGATTGATCCTCTATTTCCCTTATGCGAAAACAATAAAAAGCCGAATAAAAAATGTTTCACACTGTCGTCTCTCAATTTTCGAGGTAATGCTGGACCTGCATCGCAAAACTCTGTTATCATTCCACCTCGTCCGGACGGTAATCATTGATCGACTTATAAATTTCACAAAATTCTTCCCATTCCTTTGTATCTGGAGAAAACTCTCTGCTGAATTGTGGGAACGGGTCCTCATCAAACTCTTGCAGCCCGTATATGATCTGGTCATGATCGGGCGCCCAGTTATCAAATATATCCGTAAAACAAATATTGTCTGCTACCCATTCGCTCAGTTTCTCTGTGTCGGGATTCGTACAAAACTGAGCGAGATAGCCCACCGCTGCCTCGCTGCCGGAATCATCACTGAGAACAGCCTCACATGTCGTCCGCTCATAGTGTAATTCACCGTCCTCACTTGTAAATACACCTACCTCATGGTTACGGAGACCCATGCCGCCCTCTTTGTCCTCAAAGTCAACTTCCATGCTGAGCACATTCTCCTGCATCAGCTTTAAGCGCAGGTCATACTGCTCTGTTGTCAGCGGACGTATGGGATTTCCGTTTCTTTCTGGCTGATCCTCGATCTACGACCTCGTCCAGCTGTCAAAATCCCCCAGCGTTCCGGAAAACGACCACCGTCCGCTGCCGTTAAACTCTATTGTTGTTTTGTCGACTGTAGGGATATTCATATACCCGCATACCATACTCGCCGTAAAATTTCCATGCGTCCAGAACCGGTTTCAACGCTTCCACAGCCGCTTCGGTCCAGTCTCCTTTCAAAGTAAGTGTTCCATTCGCACTTGAAATGTTTGCCATACACGTACCTTCTTAAAATTTTATCTGCACAATCACCATTCTGCGTCTTCCACAAATTCAGAAATGCCGTTTTCCCGGTCATAGAAAAATCGTACATGGGTATTTTGCAGTTCTCCTTCTTCTTCCGGCGGTACCCAAAGCCCTGCGTCCCATGATACCGACTGTATGGAATCGGTCAAGTGTTTCCAGTTTTCAAACGCCTCTTGTATCAACGCTGCTTGGTCTTCATTATAATAAAATCCTTTCGGAAAATCAGGTGATGAAACGTCCTCGAGATTCACTTCTGCCAGCAGCATCAACAGACACTCCAGTACTTCCTCTACTTTCGTCGGGTCTTGCGGGGACATAAAATCCTCCGGGTCGATATCAATCTCGTCCCCTTCCACTTCAAACATCACATTCCAGGGAATATCCGCATCCCGATATTTTTCCAGCAATTTCGCAATTTCCTTACTTTTCATATGAATGACCGCAAATGAACTGCTGCTGGAATTGGTGACAAAATCTGTTCGGATTTTCATAAAACATCCTTTCCTTTTTTTCTCCTGCATCAGACGCTTTTTGCCGATGTATCGCCCATCCTGCGTTCCGCTTCCGCCCCTTACAGCGCTTCAAATGGATACCCCTTCTCTTTGGCAAATTGCTCCGCATAAGATCCCGCAGGCGCATGAATGGTGAACTGCGGACATCCAAAAAACGAATAGCCATGCGCACAGTCGTAAATCTTCGTCACACTCGCCGGTAGTGTAACATCACGCAGGCTTTCACAATCGGCAAATGCGTCATACGCAATCTCCTCAACCCCTTCTAACAGGATCACTTCTGTTAAGTCTACACAAGCCATAAACGCAGCTGGAGGAATCTCTTTTACGCTGCCGGGAATGGTCACGGAAGTCAGTGCAGTGCTTACAAACGCCTGTTCCTGAATGGTTGTAAACCCCTCCGGGAAGGTAATGCCCGTCAGATTCTCAAGACAATCCTCAAAAGCATCCGAGCCAATTTCCTGCACACCGTCCGGTATGGTCACCTGTCCGCCTTCGCCATTGTAACGCACCAGCACACCATGTTTGACCACAAATTCCTCTTTTTCCTGTACTTCATCCGCTTCATTCATTTCATTTGATTCTTTCGCCAGTTTGCGATCCGGCACATATAAATCCCCGCCGGAAGCTCCGTTTATGGCACCCCATTGCTCCCCGTCGATTTTACAGGTATACGCCTGTGTCATACAATCATACGTATACACCTGGGCATATTCATTTTCCGGATCATATACTTCTGTCCCGGCAACGGCAATTTTGGCAATCTCCTGCATAGATGGAATCTTTTTGACTTTTTGGATAAATTTGTCGTCATCCGTTAAAATCGGCTCTCCGTAGCATTCGATGGAGTCTTTGAGCATGTCCACCAGCGCCGCGATATCGGGACACTCCGCCAGTTCCTTCGGGCTAAGCATTGCGGAAACTTCCGCATATTCCCCCGGTCCGAACGGTTCTTCATAACCCAAAACCTCATATCTCAGCTTTTTTCCATCTTTCAATTCTATCATCAGGTTCAATGTAAAGCTGCTGCTGCTGGAATTGGTAACAAAATCTGTTCTGATTTTCATTTTTACTCCCTCTTTCTCTTTGACTTCATTTCCATTTCGTTTATATTTTACGCAATGTCTTTTTCCTGATAATCATTCAGATAATCCCGCGAACTTTACCAACTTCCATCCTATCTGCGTGAAGTACTCAATGAGAAGGCTAAATCTTTTGGCGTGACAATTCTTATTTTCTCAGAACATCTCATACTCGCTGATTTTTTTCTCACGATCGTAACGAAAAATAGCGTCGCTGCCACTTTCCGCATCCTCTTCCTCGTCCATACCCCATTCGGCAATGCCGGTATGCCAGTCCACTGTCTTGATAGAATCGGTCAGTTCCTTCACCCTTTCATTCGCTTCCAGAAGCATCTTCACCTGTTCTTCGCTGTAATCGTAGTTTTCCGGGAACCCCGGCGATTCCACATCTTCTAAATTGACCCCAGCCAGCATATCCAGCAAGGCAAACAGTACTTCCTCCACACGGGTCGGATTCTTCGGCACAAATATGTCATCCTCATCTTCAATATGGATCATATCGTTATCTATTATAAAATCCGTCGTCCAGGGAATATCAGCGTTTCGGTACTTCTCAAGAAACTCTCCGAGAGCTTTGCTCTTGATGTGGATAATCCCAAAGGAACTGCTGCTGGAATTGGTGACAAAATCTGTTCTGATTTTCATCTGTTTCCCTCCTCTTCTGTATATTGTTTGGTGGAGCGGTTACAAAGCACAATTTCCCGCATCAACGGGCATCCACCCATACAAAGTTCCCGCTTTTCGCATGCCGGGCAAGCGCCTTTCATCCGATTCCTGAAATTTTCAAATTCCAGGCTATTCCACGCCTCCTCTATGGTATACGTCCGCAGGGAAACCTCATATTTCCTTTCCTGATCAAAACTGCACGGCGTCATCTGCATATCCGCACTAATATAACAGCTGAATCTGCCGCCTTCACAGGTATCCAAAGACGCCGGATGAATATTTCCGCAGAAATTCACTGCTCCCGGCACGTGACAGCTGTCCATTCCCACTTTGAATGTATGCTGGGCGTCTACCTGCGCAAAGAAATCTTTCACCCTTGGGTCGTCTGCCAAAAGTACATTTTCTGCCGTTCCCTGCCCCACTGGCTTATGTAAAAGGAAAATCATCGCATTGATGCCCTTCGGAAAATCATTTTTCTGCAGCCGTTCTATGGCTTCCTCTATGCTGTTTTGCCCCAATACATAATGAATATTTGTTTTCACGCCTGCATCCAGTAATTGCTGTATCGCCCGCAAGGTATAGCTGCTGCGGTACCAGCTGACCGCTACCGCACCGCAATATTGCTTGCAAAGCGCCGCGATTTCCGGCGTCATTCCATAGCCGGACGTGGTAAAATTCGGCACCAACTGATTTTCCCGGCAAATCTGCAAAATCTCCGCAAACTGTTCGTGCTGATCCGGGTCTCCTCGTCCGCCAAGGGCAAACTGATTGGTTTTTCCCTTGCATTGTTCGGCGATCCAGCGGAAATCTTCTACCGTCATATTGGGCTCTTCTTTCCATAATCCACTTTGGTAGCAGCCCACACCAGCCTTGGCGCAGAGTCCCGTCTTGCCATGAATGCAGTGCCCCATAATTCCTACATCAATCAAATGCGGAAAAGATGCTTGAAAGGGATCTTTTCCCGTGTCCCTCCCTTTGTCATCTAATATTCCTGTCCGTACATAAGCGCCGGTTTCCGTATCAAATGCGTACTTGAAACAATATTTTGTATCTTCTATTACATACCTCATCATGTTTCACTTCTTCCATTTTTATATTTTCTCTATTTTTCTGTATTTTTTTGTTTGTATTTTATTCATTATAACATTTTTTATTTTTATTTCTACCGTATTTAATAAAAACAGATATATCTCTATACATATTTTTTCATTTTTTCGTGTAAAATTCCCTCATGTTTTTTACGCACTATATCGCGTGAAAAAAGATACTTTAAAACAGTGTATAAATGAAACTCACATTTTATAAAGAAATAATGCAATTTGTTATGATTTGCAACAATATTTTTCAAAAGTATGGATCTCCTATCGAGATCTTTTGCTGTTTTGCAAAGCAAAAGCGCGGTACGAATTCGATTTTCATACCGCGCTTTCTTTGTAAAAAGTAGTTTCTATAAAATTTCTGTTATAGCTGTCCTTGATGCTTTCTCATGCTTCATAAGAATCTATTTCCTCTATATCTTCCGCCCCCATATCTATGAGTAATCCGCAGCACCACGTCCATTCTTTTGTGCCAGGCGCAAATTTCTCATGAAACGCCAAAAAAGGGGCTTCTCCCATCATAGAATAAATAACATCCACTTGACTCTCATAATCCTGCGCAAACTCCAATGCCCAAGAAGGGTTGATGTTATCCCGTACCCAGTCTTCTATCTCTGCATGAGGCTCCTTAACGAACAACGCAAAAAGTTCAACAACCTCTTGCAAAACTTTCGGATCGAAGGTATCCCACTCTTGCAGCCAGACACCAGACATATCTTCACAAGTTATGCAAAATAAATCCCATCTTTCTGAATGCGGCGAAAACGCTTCCGCAAATTCTGGGAACGGGTCAAGGAGTGCTTCATTATCAAGGAAGTCGCCGTCATCCATATCTCCGGTAAATACTTCTGTTGCCGGAACATGTGTCATCACCCATTCACGCAGGATTTCTTTATCCGGTTTTTCCAAAAATTCCGCAAAATAGTTCACTGCTGCCATTAGGGCATCTTCATCATAATTTTTCCATGAATCTTCCATGTCAAACATGTCAAGTCATCCTCCCTTGCGATCCTCTTGGAAATACCAGCAAAACAACTTCTGCATTTTTCCAAAAAACTATTTTCCAATGTCTTCCTCACGGAAAAGTATTTTACGCCTTATAGCATTTTGAAGCTTTGTAAACTTTCTGCTGAAATCACTCTTTATTCCTCCTCCAGCTTCAGCACGCTCATAAATGCCTGCTGAGGTACTTCTACGCTGCCAATCTGGCGCATTCTCTTTTTCCCTTCCTTCTGTTTTTCCAACAGTTTTTTCTTACGGGAAATGTCACCGCCGTAGCATTTCGCCAATACATCTTTACGCAGGGCGCTGATGGTTTCTCTGGCAATGATCTTGCTGCCGATAGCTGCTTGAATGGGAATTTCAAACAGATGTCTGGGAATTTCTTTTTTCAGTTTTTCGCACATCTTTCTGCCACGTTCCACAGCGGAATCTTTATGAACAATAAAGGACAGTGCATCCACAGGTTCTCTGTTTACCAGAATATCCAGTTTCACCAGTTCACTTTCTTTGTAGCCCACCAGACTATAGTCAAAGGAAGCATAGCCGCGGCTTCTGGATTTCAGTACGTCGAAGAAGTCATAAATGATTTCATTCAGAGGCATTTCGTAGATAAGCATGGCTCTGCTTTCATCCAGATATTCCATGCTGATATAATCCCCACGGCGCTGCTGACACAGTTCCATGATAGGTCCGATATAATCCTTAGGCAGCATGATTTCTGCCTTTACAATGGGTTCTTCCATTTTCAGGATACGGGCAGGGTCAGGCATGTTGCTGGGGTTGGACAGGTCGAACTGGGTGCCGTCTGTCAGATATACTTTATAAATAACGCTGGGTGCGGTGGTTACCAGATCCAGATTATATTCTCTTTCCAGTCTTTCCTGAATGATTTCCAGATGCAGCAGTCCCAGAAAACCACAGCGGAAACCAAAGCCCAGAGCCACAGATGTTTCCGGTTCAAAGAACAGAGAAGCGTCGTTGAGCTGCAATTTTTCCAGTGCATCACGAAGGTCAGGATATTTTGCACCGTCGGCAGGGAACACACCACAATAAACCATGGGGTTTACTTTCTTATAACCGGGCAGTGCTTCTGCTGTGGGTCTTGCCGCTTCTGTTACCGTATCACCTACGCGAGTATCTGCCACGTTTTTGATGCTGGCAGTGAAATACCCTACCATGCCTGCATTCAGTTCATCTACCGGCAGGAAACGACCGGGGCCGAAAATACCAACTTCCACAACATCGAATTCTTTGCCTGTTGCCATCATTTTTACTTTGGAGCCTTTGCGGATGCTGCCGTCAAAGACACGCATCAGAACGATAACACCACGATACTGGTCATATACGCTGTCGAAAATCAGTGCTTTCAGAGGTGCATCCACATCGCCGCTGGGCGCGGGAATGTCTGTGATGATGCGTTCCAGCACTTCTTCAATATTCACACCGTTTTTGGCGGAAATTTCCGGCGCATCTTCTGCAGGGATACCGATAATATCTTCAATTTCCTGTTTTGCCCAAGCAGGGTTTGCGCTGGGCAGGTCGATTTTATTGATAACGGGCAGGATTTCCAGATTATTATCCAATGCCAGATATACGTTTGCCAATGTCTGCGCTTCAATACCCTGTGCCGCGTCTACAATCAGGATTGCACCTTCGCAGGCTGCCAGAGAGCGGGATACTTCATAGTTAAAGTCCACGTGTCCCGGAGTATCGATGAGGTTAAATTCGTATTCTTCCCCGTCATTTGCACGGTAAATCAAACGGACTGCCTGGGACTTGATGGTGATACCTCTTTCCCTTTCCAGATCCATATTATCCAGTACCTGTTCCTGCATTTCACGGTCTGTAAGCAGACCTGTTTTCTGAATCAATCTATCTGCCAATGTGGATTTGCCGTGGTCGATATGTGCCACAATACAAAAGTTTCTGATATGACTTTGTCTGTCTTTTGACATCCATATTCCTCCTAAATCTCAAGTATTTCTTTCACAAAAAAAGCTGCCCTTTTCCTTTGCGTTCCCGCAAAAAGCAACTTCTGTTTTCATCCAGTCTGGAAAAACGCCTGTTTCCCCATGATATTTTGCTTATTATATCATAGTTTTCCTGTCTGCGTCAAAAGAAACCTTTACAAACAGGGCTTTTCCATGAAAAAACAGGAACCTGTCAGTGATAGCTTCATCATAAAACAAAATAGCCAGAATCCCTTTCGTTTTAAGGATTCTGACTATTTTATGATTCTCAATATCTTCCATTGGAACCCTATCCACAGGTTCCCTTTTTTCTCAAGAGATTTCCACAAAATCTCTCTGCTTATTCCACATCCAAGTCCAGTCTGGGTTCTGCTTCTTCTTCCACAGCTGTTTCCATGACGCCGTCTGTCAGTGTAGGCAGACCATAATGTTCACGGACTTTATTTTCGATTTCTCTGCACATGTCAGGGTGTTCCTTCAGGAATGTTTTTGCGTTTTCACGTCCCTGACCGATACGGGTTTCCCCATAAGCGTACCATGCGCCGCTCTTGTTTACAATATCCACTTCGGATGCCAAGTCCAGAATATCCCCTTCTTTGGAAATGCCCTGACCATAAACAATGTCAAATTCCGCAGTCTTGAAAGGAGGTGCCACTTTGTTTTTGGCAATTTTCACTTTCACGCGGTTCCCTACAAAGTCTGTCCCCTGTTTGATGACATCAGACTTACGGATATCGATACGGATAGAAGCATAGAACTTCAGGGCACGACCACCGGTAGTCGTTTCAGGGTTACCGAATGTGACACCAATCTTTTCACGGAGCTGGTTGATGAATACAACAGTACAGTTGGATTTTTTGGTGATACCAGTCAGTTTCCGCAGAGCCTGGCTCATGAGTCTTGCCTGCAAGCCCATATGGGAATCCCCCATTTCCCCTTCGATTTCCGCACGGGGAACCAGAGCCGCAACAGAGTCCACAATAACAATATCAATGGCGCCGCTGCGTACCATAGTTTCTGCGATTTCCAGTGCCTGTTCGCCGTCGTCAGGCTGGGAAATATACAGATTGTCAATATCTACACCCAAAGCCTTTGCATAAGTAGGGTCCATAGCATGTTCCGCGTCGATGTATCCCGCAATGCCGCCACGTTTCTGCACTTCCGCTACCATATGCAAAGCAACGGTTGTTTTACCAGAAGATTCAGGACCATATACTTCGATGATTCTGCCCTTAGGCACACCGCCCACGCCCAAAGCGATATCCAGACTCAAGGAGCCTGTTGGAACCACTTCCACGTTCATTTTTGCGCTGTCGTCACCCAGTTTCATTACGGCACCTTTGCCGAACTGTTTTTCAATCTGGCTCAGAGCCGCGTCCAATGCTTTTTGTTTATCTTCAAATTTGATTTCGTCTTTGCTGTCTTTTGCTTTTGCTGCTGCCATGCCGCAACCACCTTTCCAAATAAATCGAACTTATGTTCTCATTTTACTCGATTTCACCGGGACTGTCAACCGCTTTTTTTCGTCCCAAAGGGGCTTCTGCCAACAATACTGCCCCAAAAATCAGGATACAACCCACATACCCCCGAAGGGTCAGCCGTTCTCCATAAAGTACCGCGGAAATCACTGCCGCAAAAATAGATTCCGTTGTGATGATAAGGGCTGTTTTACTAGCCGAAGTATACCGCTGTCCTACAGACTGGAGCACAAAATACACCCCTGTGCAAAGGATACCTGCGTTGAGGAAATTCCCCACCGCTCCCAGAGAAAGAGGCGGTACCTCTCCCCCCATCATGAGGGAAATGAAAAACGCAAGAACTGCCACCACCGCATTTTCCACCAAAGCAATATGTACCGAATCACAAGCGGCAATCATCCGCCCCATGAGTGCCATTTGCAGGGAAAAAGCGATGGATGCCCCGAATGACAGTACTGCCCCCAAGTCCAATCTGAGTCCATCTGTCACAGACAGCATAGCAACACCGATCACTGTCACCACTGCCGCCAGAATCACACTGACTGCCGGTTTCTGCCGAAAAGCAAACCAGCAGATAAAAGGCACC
>UMFX01032464.1_pt1 | contig 12218 bp, 8 predicted proteins | sample 1965131 | NCBI WGS metagenome assembly UMFX01 (sample SAMEA4836058, study PRJEB28245) | human gut metagenome | biome: gut microbiome; material: fecal sample | place: Denmark | collected 2008 | reverse complement strand
GGCAGCCGGTGTGGTTAAGTCAGCGGCAATGATTGGATTGAAAGCCAAAATGATTATGGCAGGCGCCGCTGTTGTGGTTGCGGCGGCAGGGATTACAGCTGCTGTAACATTGAAAGATCCTGCACTGGAATTTCAAGACCCCCAGTTTGAAGCGGCTTTTGCGGAAGCGGCAGGCTTAACGGTGGGAGAAATCCATCAAAGCGATGTGGAAAACGTAGATACCATTGGTTTTTATGAAGGCAAGCTCTATATTGGCGGCATGGAGGGTTCTGATGAATCGCCTTTCATAAAAGCATTGGAGAATCCCGATACGCAATGGCCCACAGTGGATTTGTCAGACCTTTCCATGTTTACAAACTTGGAAAGCCTTCAGCTGGATTTTGTTACGGTAGAGCATCCAGAAGCGTTGGCTGAGCACGATTTGAAATATCTTGCGCTGACAGGTGTGCGAATGGATAACTGGGATGCAGTGAATCAGCTGCATAATTTAAAGGATTTGTATCTTTTGATGCCTAATGTGGCACAGGGTAGTTTGGATTTTTCCAATTTCCCTCAGTTGCAGTCCTTGTCTTTGATCACACAATCAGCAGGCGAATGGGGAACAACCTATACAGGTCTGAATACACTGCAGAATCTACTCGTGCTGGATGGGATGACTTATGAAGGCGCTTCTGACGTTTCTTTCCTGGCAGGCATGCCTGCGCTTCAATGGTGTGATCTGAAATTGACAGAGGTATCTGACCTTTCTCCGTTCTCCAATTTACAGCAGCTGCGCAGCCTGTACCTGACAGGTGTTACGGCAGGCACTGACATCAGTGTATTGCAGCAATTGCCGTCATTGGAAGCCATGGGTGTTCTTGTGACAGATCCAGAAAATGGCGATGAAGAGTACTTTATGGTAGATGGGCAGGAATCTGATAATGATATGATGATGGATCGCCATACGGTGATTTGTGATGAAGTTTACGAGAAAATCTTTGCGGATTAAAAGAGATTCCACTTAAGAAGAAAAATAAGAAGGCTGGAATCCTCTGTATGATGAGAATTTCAGCTTTCTTTGTTTATGCCTTAATGGAATGTGTCAGAACAATAAAATATTTTTGAAATTTTTTTCAAAATTTAAAACCGATTGATTTTTTGCTGTGTCTTAGTAATGTCAGATGAGAAAATACATGATAAAAAATAAGAAAGGAGGCGTTTGCACCTGATAGCAGGTGAAAAACAGTGAAAAATATCATTTCTCATTTGGCAGAAGCGAAAGAGCTCTTTCGCTCCACGACATAGTGAAAATAAATATTTATTTAGGAGGGCATATGACTATGAAAACAAAAAGTTTAAAATCAAGATTTGGTGCAATGGCACTGGCGGCAGCGGTGGTGCTGACAGCATTTCCTATGACTGCAATGGCAGTGGAAAGTCCTGTGAACGCGGATTTTTCCGGTGAAATTCCTTCCATGCAGGAAAAGGTCAGCTATCCATGGGCAACTCCCGGTGATGAAGGTAATGCGCCGCTGAATGTTACAATGAACTATGTGACAGACAACAGCACACTGACCCTTTCTAAGAAGCCCAGTTATCAGGGGGAACTGGATTGGTACGCATATCTGTATTTCGTAGACGACAACAACCGCATCATAGACTATACAGGATGCCTGACAGGCGGTACTTTGGGCGCTGGACAGACCACAGTGAAAATTTCTCCTGAAAAATTCATGGGAACCAGTTACGCCGGCAACCTGAGAGATTGTGTATATCAGATTCAGGTGGAATTTATGGAAGGCAGCACACCTTACAATGTAACATATTCCTATCGTATTTATGACGCAGGAAATCCTGATACGGCAAGAGCGGACAGATTCCCTCTGGATACAACCATAAACGGAAAAGAAGTTACTTTTGAAAAATTTACCATCAATGATGAATCCTATGTTGCCCTCAGAGATTTTGCGGCTGCCCTCAATGGCACAGGCAAACAGTTCGCTGTTGGCTATGACGCAGGCAAAAAAGCGGTAACTTTGACCACTGGCAAGGCTTATACAATGGTCGGCACAGAACTTGCGGCAGATAAAGAACGCCTGAGAAGAATTGCGGAAAGTGAAAAACTGTATGCAGAAACAGGTATGTCCGCAGATTTAAATACACCGCTGTTTGATTACGATACTGTAAACGCAGTTGGCAGCACTTCTAAGATGTATCTCAATGGCAAAGAAGTCAATCTGAAAGCCTACAGCATTGCAGGAAAGAATTATTTCAAAGTAAAAGATCTGGCACAGCTGCTGAACGTTGGTTATGCCGTTGACAGCACAACAGGCAAAGTGGCTTTGGACACTGCAAAAGGCTTTACTGCATAATCTAAAAGTTTTTAGAATGGACAAATTTATACAGTAGTATAATAGCTCTTTCGCTTAGTGGGGCATTTTTTGGAACCCATCTGTTTCGTTATGCCACTGACGAAATGGATGGGTTTTTTATAGAAGGAATAAGATGAATTTGAGGGTTTCAGACGGGGAAAAGAGGCGAAGTTCTATGTGGGATAGAATGAAAAAATATATTTGCGCCGTGGTAACCGCAAGCTGTATGGTTTCATGTTTTTCAGCAACGGCATATGCGGAAAATACAACGGCATTGGAAATGGGAGCAACGACGAATCCCAATCAGATTAAGGAATTTCAGGTAGAAAAAAACGGGAACTATGAACAGCAGGTCTACCAGTACAATCAGAAAATAAGAAAACAAGCGGATGCAGAAACAACACCAGAGCTTTTGCAGCTTTGTCGGGTATGGCTTTCTGCGGAAGATTACATACAGCTGAATTTTGATTGGTATAACTGTGATATTGGCAGTTTTGACATTGACATGGATAAAGACTCCTATACGGAGCAAAGAAAAAATATATTGTCTTATCAGGATGAAATAAAGAAAAAGGCTTTGGAAGTGACACAGAACTGCACGACAGATTATGAAAAATGCAAAGCCATCCACGACTGGGTCAGCAGTAATGTTTGGTATGACATGGATGTATTTCGCGGAAGAGCAGATGGGTTGCAGGATGCGGCAAATGTCTTGAAGAACAAAAGAGGCGTTTGTGAAGGGTATGCGAATTTGACAGTAGAAATGCTGCGCTCCATCAACATTCCGGCAAAAAAAGCAAGTGGCATTTCTCTTGGTCTGGGCATGAGCAGAAACTGGACATACGATGTGTTGCAAACGCCAGAGAGCAACCATGCGTGGGCAGAGGCTTATGTGGATGGCAAATGGATCATTCTGGATACCACCTGGAACAGCCAGAATGTATATGAAAATGGGGAATTTGGCGCCCAGAAGCCGATCAGAGATACCTATTTTGATCCATCTCTGGAAACATTTTCAAAGGATCATCTGATTCTGAAATATGATATACCGAAACATAGTATCAATGAAAAAGCAATTCCCTGGCCAAAGGAAACACAGGCATGGCCCGTAACATTCCCCATTGTTGTCAATGGAAAAGAAATGCCTGTCAATATCAAGCAGGTTTACTTTGTAGAAGGCAATACCACATATTATCAGCAGAGAGCCTTTTATAAACTGCGTGATCTGGAACAGGCGCTGATTGGCACAGAAAAGCAGATAGAAGTTAAATGGGACGGGAAACAAAAAGCCATCTACATTGTAACGGGAGCGGCGGCAAAGCCGAAAAAGGGTGTGGTTTCTCTGGAAACCGCTTATCAGGCATATAACGCCGTACGAAGTGATGTGCCGGTTTATGTCAATGGGAAAAAGACAGATATGACGGTATACAGCATCAACGGCAGCAATTATGTGCGTTTGAGAGACTTTGGAAAAGCGTTGAATCTTTATGTAGGCATGGATTTGTTGAATTTTACTTTTGTTATGGATACAAAAAGAAATTATGTGGCAGCACCGGATTATTACTTCTTCAGTGATTGATTGTGAAAAGCATATGAAAGATGGAAAGGGGAACAGAGTTATGAAGGGGAAAAAGATAATGCTTGCAACAGCTGTTATGGCAATGACAGCACAGCCTGTGATGGCATTCGGGGCAGAATCTTTTACGGATCTGGCAGGATTTGACTGGGCAAAGCCTGCCATTGAGCAAATGGCAGCACAGGAGATTTTGTCTGGTGTAGGCAATCAGAAGTATGCGCCGGCAGCCAATGTTACCGTGGCGGAATTTGCGTCCATGGCAATGAGAGCTTACGGCGGAAAAGACGCAGTCATCACGCTGGCGGATGAACAGGGAAATTTAGAAGAAATTGAAAAAAAGAATGGGGAATATTGGGGCAACACAACCATCTGCGCGGCACAGAAGTTTGGGCTGACATACAGATTTGGCACAGACAAAGCGCGCTGGTCAAAGCCGGCAAACAGATCAGAGATGGCAGCTATCGTCATGACCATAGCGGAGCAAATGGGAAATGAAACTTTTGAGATCAAACGGGGCATTGAAAGCAACATTGGTGACCATGATCCTTATGTGATTAACCACTTTGAGGATTTAGACTATATCTTAAAGGCGTACAGCAATGGCATTTTGTGCGGCACCAATGACGAGGGTGATTTTGCACCGGATGCTTATGCCAAACGGGCGGAAGCGGCAGCCATTATGCAGCGTCTTGTAGACCCTTGCAAGCGTATCCATGTAGTTGTCAAGCATGTGCCAGTTCTTACATCACCTTTGCCTGATGGAAGCAATGTGGGCAAATCAGGAATTATTTATCCCAAAGAGGGAGATATTGGACCTAATGGAAAACCTATCACCAGAGATCCCATTACAGGTGTTTTGGGGTTTGGTAATGGACAAAAAGGTGGTATTTATCTTGGACTGAAATCGCTCATCAACGGAAATACCATCAAAGTAGGAAGTGGATTTAGCGATGCGTACGACAACATGGGTGGTGATTATGTAGAAAAGAACGGTTATATATTCTGGGAACCTGAATGGACAATGATTGAAAAAACAGCAAGAGAAAAACTCAACAGAGAACATCCTGCCAACAGTACACCGGTAGGGACGCAAGCAGATATTCGTGGTAACATCGTGGCAAAAGGTTCTCCAGATGCGTGGTTTGAAGTAAAGCGACCAGCAGACTTTCAGAACTGGCAGCCTATATACAACTAATACATGAGAGAAATAACTATTTCAACAGCAAATCACTATTTATTTGATGCTTGGCACCGTTGAGCAAAATGGGAAAGGGGAAAAAATGATGAAATGTAAACGTATCCTGCCGGTATTGGCAATGTCAGCCATTTTGGCACAGGCAACAGCAGTATTTGGCGCAGATTCCAGTGTGGCTTTGCAGCAGCAGATTCAGAAATTAAATCCTTATCGTTATTATCAGGATGATTTCAATCATGACGGAACAGAAGAAGCCTTTGTATTGACGGAACCCATTAAGGGGAATTATGAAGGGTTTGGCTGGAGAGCAAAAATATACTTTGTGACAGAAAAAGGGAGTCAACTTTTGAAAGATAATGACCAAGATTCTTGGTTTGATACGCCTGATCCTACCAGTCCAGACAGTAATGGGATTACCATCGCGCAATCCAATGGGTATAAAGCATTTTGTGTTTATGGATATCCGCCAGCAGGTTATTCCAGCTATTCTTATGTTTTTACGGTAAATCAGGCTGGTGAGGTAAAAGAACATTATCTGCCGGGGTGGATGGAGAAAGATATGCGGTTTTTCACTTATGGATATGATGTGGAGTCTGCAGATGTGGATCTTCCTGATGACAGTGATTTCTTTGCGGGAGGCACAGATTCAAAACTGCATTTCTTCTACATGGATACAAAGGGAAATCTGCGGGAATATGGTGCGGCAGAGATTACAAAAGAGCAGCTATTGCTGTTTGATGGTGCGGAAAGCGTTTTAAAGACCATTGAACAGGAAGGTCGTATCATTGACATTCTGTATCGAGCCAATGGATATATTCAGATTAATGCCCGGGATGATATGAGTCGTATGAATTATCTGCTGCGGTATCAGGACGGCAAGGTTTCTCTTGTAACAAACAGCGAGAATGCGGGACGGGGTTCCTATTATGGTCTCGGTTTTATCACCTATGAATCCCCTTATGTCGTAAAGCCTGTCTTTACACCGCCTGCAAAAACAGTACGTCCTGCTTCCAGTGCTGTTGTTATCAATGGCAAGCCTGTATCTTTTGACGCTTATAACATTGATGGAAATACATATTTTAAGCTGAGAGATGTGGCAATGGCGTTAAATGGCACGAAACAGCAGTTTAATGTGGTATGGGATCAGGATAAAAAAGCGGTAAATCTCATTTCCAACACACCTTATGAAGCTGTAGGAAATGAGCTGAAAAAGGGGGACGGTCTGCCGAAGAAAGCAAGTCCCAACACATCCAGCATTTATCAGGATGGAAATCCTGCGGATTTAGACGCGTATGCCATTGGTGACAATACATATTTTAAGCTGCGAGATTTGGGAGAAGCCTTCGACTTTGCAGTCGGTTGGGACAACCTTACAAAAATTATCACCATAGACACAAAATAAAAAACATTTATGAAAAAGGGGTGTTTGTATGTATCAAGGAAAAGTATGGAAAAAAGGGGTTTTGGCACTGGCGCTGGTTATGGCTTGCATGATTCCCACAAAGCCCGTTGAGGCGGCACCGGCATATTCCTATCAGGGGAAAGTGGCACCGGAGGTGGCAAGCGCTTTTACAAAGGTTCTGGAAAATGATCTCTATCCCAGACTGCATGTTACGCCATTGGGGTATCCTGCGGATATTTATTCACCGGATTCCATCTTTGATACCTGCACATTAGTGGATTTTGAAAATGACAATGTTCCGGAATTGCTGGTGGTTTATCAAGATGATTATAATGGTTCGTACGGGAATTTGTGTTGTGAAGTATGGAGATGGAACGGAAAAACAGCAGAACAGATTTTTTATGATAAGAGTGATCAGATGCTGGTAGGAGGATTTGATTTAACAAAAGTGGATGGCAAGATTTGCTTAATAAAAAGAGTAGTTGGTGTGGATACTTATATTTATGGAATGCAGAACCATCAATGGAAGCAGGTAAAGTATTTTATGGGAGCGCAGTCTGTAGAAGATCCTGTTATGATTGATGACAGACTTGTCGCTTATGAAGAATATCGTGCGGAACGTGACCGATGGATGAAAAACGAGGAGGTTTTATTTGATTTCACACTTCAGGATGCGATCCAATTGTTTTATCAGCTTTCCCAGCGATACGCAACGCCTTCTTCGGCAAAACTGAAAGTAGATGGCAAGTATTACACATTGGATTCTTATACCATTGAAGGCAATAACTATTTTAAGTTACGGGATATTGCGCAGCTGATGGTAGGAACATCCAAGGAAGTCAGTGTTGAGGGAGATGTTGGTGGTGTACGCATCGGGTTTAGTATTGATGGTGATATAGATGGTGATGTTTATGTATCCACCGGTTCCGAACTGAAGCGTACGAACCTGAAACCAACCATGGCTACCAGACAAATCACAGAAAATTACAGCAGAAATGTAATGGGTCGCTTTGTTTCTTATACCTATACTTTCGATGGATATAAGTATTTTCCTATCCGTGAGTTGGGGTATTTGTTTGATTTTGATGTACAGTGGGATAACGCTGAAAAAACAATTGTGATTGATACTACGAAAGACGCTTTCTGATAAAATGTAACCTTGCGTGTGTGATTATTTCACAAGGAAAATAGTTTTATTCATAATGATGGAAAGGAATGAGTTTGTTTATGAAAAAAACATTGCTCAGAAGAATTTTAGGAATGGTTTTGACAACTTCCCTATTTTTGGGAAGCTGTCTGGTACCAGCAATGGCAGCACAATTTCAAGATATCAATGGACATTGGGCTGAAAAATATATCACAGCTATGGTAAATGCCGGTGGCATCAGCGGTTATAAAGACGGCACTTTTCGACCAAATGATCCCATTACAAAAACAGAATTTATGTCCATTCTCCTTCGCGTAACAGGAAATTCTCCGGCAAAAGGCGGGGATTGGACAACCTCTGTTTTGAAAAAGGCATATAGTCTGGGTGTTTATGTGTATTGGTCTCCAGATGGTTCCGATGCCTCTGCCAATTATCCTATGACAAGAGAAGAAGCTACGCTCATTTTGACCAGAGCAGCGGAAGGAATCTTGCATGAAACAGTGCCTTATGATGAAGCATGGGATGGCGGTCAGGTATTCAAAGATATTACATCTGGAACCTTACATGTTCCCGATGTGATAGAATCCTGTTATGCCATGGGCTTGATTTCTGGCGATCCCAGTGGCAATTTCCATCCCAATCAGGAATTGACTAGAGCGGAAGCGGTTGTTATGATCAGCCGCCTTGTTGGGATGGCAGACAGAGCAAAGGTCACCATGCCTCTGGTTCAGGAAGTGCCACAGTATACTCCTTTGCCGGATGGAAGCAATGTTGGGATGAGCGGAACTGTATATCCTTATGAAGGCGCTGTGGATGCCCGCACAGGCAAAGTGATTACAAGAGATCCCAACACTGGCGTTTTGGGCTTCGGTAATGGTCAAAAAGGGAATATTTATTATGGCATTGATACCGTCAACTTCGACGATGAAAAGGTAAAAATCAAAGCGGGATATTGTGCTGCGGATGATTATGATAATTTCAGAGTAGGCGATGCTTATCTGCAAAAGAACGGATATGTATTTTGGGAGCAGGAATGGTGGGAGATCAGCAAATATGCGCGTCAGCAGCTGCCCAAGCCTGATGCTTCCATGGTTGGCACAAAAGCAGACATCAATGGGAAGATCATTTCAAAAAATGATACGACAACACCTGCATTTTGGGAAGTAATTGGTGTCTTAGACTTTTATATTTGGAATGAAATAGATGGATGATTTGTTACGATGTATAATGTTTTGTGTAAAATATGTATTTACTTCCCCAATAATAAGACATACAAATTGTACCGCTTTGCAGGAAGCTATATGAAATATGAAAAACTGGGATTTATATGAATTGTGTATTTAGATGTATTCTATTAATAGAGAAAGGGAGGCTTTAAGATGGAATCGGCACTGGAGAGAATATATAAACAACATCTTAAATATGAAATGTCCGAATCTGTACTGAATATTCATTCGCAGGGAAAAGAACGGTACAGAGATAGATTTTCTGGTGATCATTATCTTTGCCAGTATGGCGAGCAATTATATTTCATTGGAAAAGATTATAGAAAAGCTTATCTTTGTCGCGCTGACAAACATGGAGATAATATTGAAATTATTGTGGATTTAGGGGAGGATTATTATGCCCAATATATCCATGTAAATGTTACAGGGATTTATTTGTATGAGTACAAAGATGAGTGCAAAGCGCAGATATTTGTTGAACATTATGGGTTTGATGGGAAACTCCTGGGTAAGTGCCACGAAATATATGCAGGTGGAATCGAAGAGCATTACTATATACCAGATATGTATATCTATGACAACCGTGCATATTTTGCATATTTTGCATATGTTCAGTCTGACTGGTGTCAAATCAAATGTATGTATGTGGATGAAGGAAGAACAGAAATTCTTTATGATAAGGCAGCGCGTGTAGAGCGTATATTTGCCACAAAAAATAAACTGTTTTTTTTGGCATCTTATCAAAATGATGAATGTGAGTTGGATCAAGGTGAAGGATGGATGATTTATGATCTGGCGAATGGTTCGGTAGAGTGTTTAAGTAATCCTTACTGCAGCTTGGAAAATATTGTAGATGATCCAAATGTATACGATGAGGACAGTGCCAGATACAATAAAAACGCTTATTACAGAAGAAATATTGTCTTTATTGATTTAAATCGGTCCATTTTTTGGATAAGTCATGAAGATCCAGATAATGAAGGAATAGAATATTGGGAACCTCATAATTTATGGCGAAATAGAGAGGAAATAATATCAACTTTACCAATTTGGAAAATAAACACAACATATGGCATCCAAAAAGAATATTTTGATGGTATTCATCGTTACTATGCAGAATCGCTGTATTATTTTTACGCAACAGATAAGTATGGTAATATTTACAAATGGCATGGTGACAGCATAACCAGTGGACGTTGCGGTGCATTTTTCGTATCTGGTGATTATCTCTATTTGAATGTAGAACATACATTTGATACTGAAAGGCAATATGCGTTATCTTTTGAGAAAATGAATCCAGTAGTGGATAAATGTTTTAACAATTTGCCATTGCAGGAAGCAATTGATGTTTATTATGGCAGTTCGGAACAAGCACATACGTTCTCGAAAGAAGAATCTAGAGCAGAGGATATTTATTCAACAACAGAGCCAGATCTATTTGTATCAAATACTGTTATTCAAGATGAACTGTATGTTGAAAAGGTTATTGGCAATACGGATATGAAATATAATATCTGTACCTTAGGTTCTAAATTTCATGTGGGATTTGGGCAAGAAGTTTTTGTGCAGATGAATGGGAAAAAATATAAAGGTAGAATGCATAGACAGACAAAAGGCAGAGTAGATGGTTTAAGAAAACTTTATGTTGAGAATGAAATTAAGATAGGAGATGTGGTTAGGGCAACATATAAAAATGAGGAACAAACGATTTATCTTGAAAAAATCTAGAAAAGAAGTTTTGGACTATAGTTAATAAAGTAAACACAATTTATGCAGAAAAAGTTATGGCTGTTTCAAGTTTGTGTAAACTGATATAAGATATGTTATTATTTATTTTGGGCAGAACCGATATTTAAAGGTTCTGCCTCTGTTTATATTGCAATGAAGCATTCAGGTATATGAAACAAGGCTGAACAAATCACAGAGGTGTCAACAGATTCATTATTGTAGGCAGTGTGAAACTTTTTCTGTAAATATGTGATTGAAGGGTTCTTCTATGATAAAATCAAAATAATCATAGGAGGGCCTTTTATTATGGCAAGACAGAAGAAGCCTGTACATCGGGTACAAATGACAGAAGGAAAACGTAACATTATCCATCAGCTTCTGGAAGAATACGATATTCAGACAGCCGAAGATATTCAGGATGCTCTGAAGGATCTTCTGGGTGGAACAATCAAAGAAATGATGGAAGCAGAAATGGATGATTATCTTGGATATGAAAAGTCTGAGAGATCCGATAACGATGACTATCGGAATGGTTACAAGCGCAAACGTGTAAACAGCAGCTATGGGGCTATGGAAATCGAGGTGCCTCAGGATCGGAAATCCACATTTCAACCTCAGGTCGTAAAAAAACGTCAGAAAGACATTTCGGATATCGATCAGAAGATCATCTCCATGTATGCCAAAGGGATGACCACCAGACAGATTTCTGAAACGATTGAGGATATTTACGGTTTTGAAACTTCGGAAGGATTTATTTCTGATGTGACTGATAAGATTCTTCCCCAGATTGAAGATTGGCAGAATCGGCCATTAGATGAAGTATATCCGATTATTTTTATTGATGCGATCCACTATTCCGTTCGGGATAATGGAGTAATCCGGAAGCTGGCGGCCTATGTGATTCTGGGAATCAATACGGACGGTAAGAAAGAAGTTCTTACCATTCAAGTCGGCGCTAATGAAAGTTCGAAATACTGGCTGTCTATTTTGAATGAGCTAAAAAATCGAGGTGTAAAAGATATCCTAATTCTTTGTGCTGATGGTCTGTCTGGGATCAAAGAAGCCATTACGGCAGGCTTTCCAAAAACAGAATATCAACGCTGTATTGTCCATCAGGTAAGAAACACTCTGAAGTATGTTCCTGATAAGGACAGGAAAGCCTTCGCAACGGATCTGAAGACCATCTATCAGGCACCAGATGAAAAGAAAGCTCTGGCAGCACTTGACCGGGTGACTGAAAAATGGGCTCCCAAATATCCGAATTCCATGAAACGCTGGAAAGATAACTGGGATGCGATTTCCCCGATTTTCAAATTTTCAGCAACCGTCCGGAAGGTGATATACACCACCAATACCATAGAATCCTTGAATTCCACCTATCGGAGATTAAATCAGCAAAGGAGCGTATTTCCAAGTGATACAGCGCTACTGAAAGCCCTGTATCTGGCTACATTTGAAGCCACGAAAAGATGGACTACCACCATCCGGAACTGGGGCCAGGTCTACGGCGAACTGAGTATTATGTATGAGGGACGGCTTCCAGAATAAAGGAAGGGAGTATCCCAAAGTTTGTGTAAACCTTCAAACTGATGT
>UMFX01043534.1_pt1 | contig 12238 bp, 13 predicted proteins | sample 1965131 | NCBI WGS metagenome assembly UMFX01 (sample SAMEA4836058, study PRJEB28245) | human gut metagenome | biome: gut microbiome; material: fecal sample | place: Denmark | collected 2008 | reverse complement strand
ATCGAACCTTACTTATTATTAATTCCCATCTTAGAAGAGCAACATAAAATCGGTTCATTCTTCAAACAGCTAGACGAGACTATCGCTCTTCATCAACGTAAGTTGGATTTGTTGAAAGAACAGAAAAAAGGCTTTTTACAAAAAATGTTTGTTTAGGGTCCATAATTATATAATGCCTCCTAGGAAAGACTACTAAAACAGCCCCCATTATCTAATAATAGTTAGATAACGGGGGTTGTTTTTTTATAAAATGATATAATACTCCCTAGATAGGAGAAAACGTATGTCTAGACAAAAACGGTCGAGTAGACACTCTAAGAAAAGAAAGCTTATCTCTTGTTTTTTTGGTTTACATGGGAGTGTTTGTACTTTTTTTAAAAGGATAGAAATACTGGAAAAAGATTGTAGAGCTATTAAAAAAAAGAAAATGTGGCAGTTATTGCTATCGAGCATGGCTATTCTATATTTTCAACAAAAGAAGAAGCTTAAGCAGAGTTGATCTACTGCTTAAGCTTTTTTACTTATTAAGGACTTTTCAACCGTAATGTGTTGGATACCAGCTTCTTCGAAGATTTGGCCGACTTCTTGATAGCCATTATTGAGATAGAACTTAAGTGCCCCTAGTTGAGCATGGAGAGAAATATATTTGAAGCCCTGCTCTTGCGCGAAATCTTCAGCCTCTTTTAGGAGGATGCTATCCAGACCTTGACCTTGGTAGTCGTCGAGCACGGCCATGCGTTGGAGTGTAACTTGTGTCAAGTCTATGTTAGGAAGTAGTCGTACGGTTGCTGTAGCCTGGCCCTTGTCATCATAGAGGACAAAGTGAATGCAGTAGGCTTCATTGGCATCAATATCGATGGAGCGAGGAACTCCTTGGCCCTTAACGAAAACGGTGTTTCGAATAGCCACAGCATCTAGATAAGTCTCTGAAAGTGTATCTCTTGTATGTTTGATAATCATAGGAATAGTGTAGCAAAGATTATAGTCTATCATCAAGCTTTTGATAGGTTTTATGCTTTAATTTTTCGGCCGTTTGCATCTTGGATAGGACGGTTATTTTCAAATCCAAGAGTTTGGGAGAATTTTTCCACCTGTTCCTTACTGACAGTTTCTTGGCTTTTGAAGACAATCTAGTTAACGCCTTCAGTACAAGGCGGTGTTGTCAATGAGCCTTCAAAGTTGTAATAGTCCTTGTTTTCAGGATAGAAATCATCAAGTGAGATAGCCTGAGATAAATCCGTTTCAGTATTGGCGGCTTGAGGCATTTTATCCCAGATTAATTGCAAGGCTTGGTTTTTATCTCCATAGTTATAGAGAACTGAGACAACTGTGATTTTTCCATTATCCGTCTTGTAGACGAAATGCCCTTCGAGAGGATAGGTTTTGCCATTTATTTCATTCTAAGCTGGTGCGTGAAAATGGAATTGTTGCAACTTGTAAACTTCCTTACTAATCGTTAGGGTATTCTTTGGATTTTTAAAGCTGACTTCAATCGTATGCCCATTATTTTCAACTTGAGCTTCTGATTCTTGATTATTAAGGTTTAGTTCTGGAAGATCAACGTCCTCAGCTCCAGTGATATTGATCGGAGATTGTTCTTTACCATTTTTGCTGAGTTCATAATCTTTAGAAAGGTCACCCCAATGGTCTGGACCAGTAGAGCCAGTATAACCCCATTGAACGTCTTGGGCTTTGAGGCTTCTGTCTTGGTATCAGACTGGCAGGCTACGAGTAGGATGGTAGCTGCTATAAGAGACAATAATCCAATTAGCTTAAAACTTTTCTTATTCATCTTTTCTCCCTATAGGCTGTTATTTTTGTCATGACTGCTAGTTGACCTGTTATTTGTAAACTAGTAGTCAGACGGTGACAGGGTGATATTTCTCTAAGGTACTTCTGAAAGTGAAGTGTTTGGAGAAACCAAACAGAAACGCCTTTATTTTATAGCTAATATGAAAGATAGTCAAATATAAATTATAGTTTATTTAGAAAACTATAATGAAAAGCAAGTGTTTTACAAAAAGAAAAGAACTCGCTATTGCGAGCTCTTTATTCATTTTATCCCATAGCATCGTCCGTTGAAAGAACTTCGTGGAAGACACGTTGTGTCAATTCAGTTTTTTGTTCTGGAGTGAGGTATTTAGTGTTTACACAGTATCCAGAGATACGTACGATAACATCTTCACCGCTCATGATCTTTTTGTAAACAGCTGACAAGTCCATAACGTTCAAGTTAAGGTGTTGTCCACCGTTTTCGAAGTATCCGTCAAGGATAGTTACGAGGTTATCAACTTGTTCGTCGCGAGTCTTACCAAGGGCACGAGGTGATACTTGAGTAGTAAGTGAGATACCGTCAGCTGCATAACCGAAGTCAAGGCTTGCAAGTGAGTTCAAGTTTTGCAACCATCCACCTTTAGCTTTGTTAGATGGGTTAGCACCTGGTGAGAAGAATTCCAATTTAGACAAGTTCACTGAACCATCTTCGTTGAGGTATACCCCTTTGTGAACTGGAGAGTTACCAGTTTGTTTAGAGTAAGCAACGTTCGAAGTGATTGTAAGAAGTGAAACTGTAGCTTCTGCATCTTTGTAGAGTTTATGGCTACGAAGACGAGTAGTGTAAGCTTCAATCAACCATTCTGCCAATTCGTTTGAACGTGGGTCATCTTCACCCCAACGTGGGTATTCACCGATTGTTTCGTAGTCGTAGATGTAGCCATCTTCGTCACGGATTGGTTTAACTGTAGCGTACTTGATAGCTGACAATGTATCAACAGTATTTGCGAAACCACAGATACCGAATCCCATGTTAGCACGTTGTTTAGTTGGCAAGAAGGCCATTTGAACAGCTTCGTAGTTGTACTTATCAGTCATGTAGTGGATGATGTTAAGGGCATCTACATAAGTGTCAGTCAACCAGTCAAGAGATTTTTCGAAGTTAGCTTTAACAGTGTCAAAGTCAAGAACTTCATCACGGACTGGATCGATGTCAAATACTTTGTAGTCTTTATGAACATCGTCGTAACCACCGTTCAAACCAGTAAGAAGGGCTTTAAGTACGTTAACACGAGCACCGAAGTATTGGATGTTGTGGCGTTGTTCTTCGTTTTCTGGGTCAAGTGGTGATACACAACATGAGATACAGCTCATTTCACCGTATCCGTCTTTAGCCATAGTAGTCACACCTTCGTATTGAATAGAAGAGTGCTTGTGACTCATGTGCATACAGTAGCGACGGAATGAGTAAGGCAATTTGTCAGACCAAAGAACTGTCAAGTTTGGTTCTGGAGAGTTACCGATGTTGTCAAGTGTGTTCAAGAAACGGTAGTCCATTTTAGTAACACGGTGACGTCCGTCAGCACCCATACCAGCCATAGAAGTTGTGATGAATGTTGGGTCACCTGAGTAAAGTTCGTCGTAAGCTTTTGTACGTGCGAATTTTACAGTACGAAGTTTCAAGACAAAATCATCAACGAATTCTTGGATTTCTGATTCAGTGTAAGTACCACGAGCAAGGTCACGTTCTGCATATATGTCAAGGACGATTGGCACACGACCAAGTGAAGTAGCCGCACCATTGATAACACGACATACAGCCATAAAAGCAATGTTTGTCCATTGGATAGCTTCTTTAGTATCGAAGGCTGGACGACGAACATCTACACCGTAAAGGTCACCAAGGCGAACAACATCTTGAAGTGCTTGGTATTGAAGGTTAACTTCTTCACGAAGACGAATAGTTTCTTCGTTGATTTCTTCGATAGAGTTCCAGTCGTTTACTTTTTCTTGCATCAAGAAGTCAGCACCGTAAAGAGCAAGGCGAGCATAAACACCGATGATACGTCCACGAGAGTAAGCATCTGGAAGTCCAGTTATAGTGTGTGCGTGACGTGCACGACGGATATTTGATGTATAAGCACGGAAGATACCGTCATTTACTGTAGTTACATGTTTTGTAAAAATTTCGTGAACAGCTGGATCAGGTTCATAGCCATGTTCCTTGAGAGCTGTTTCTGCCATACGAATTCCGCCTTTTGGCATGAAATTCAATTTGAATAACTCATCATTTTGAATACCGTAGATTAGTTCGTCGTCTTTTGAAATATAGCCGGCAGGAATATCTGCGATTGATGTCGGACGAGTATCCATTGGGAAACGAGTTTCTTCGTAGTGAGCTTTAGTTTCTTCAATGATTTTTTTGATTTTAAGTGAGCGTTCAGTTGGTCCTGCAAGGAAGCTTTCATCACCATCATATGGTGTGTAGTTTGCTTGTACGAAGCGAGACACACTTGCTTTTTCTTTCCAGTCAGTTCCTTTAAAGCCTTCCCACGCTTTTTCAAAAACATCTGTGTTAGTTTTAACCGTTGCCATAGTTTGGATCTCCTATAATACTTTCTAGAGAATGTAACAAAATCATCTGTTACATTCTCTAGAAGTATTATATCACACAGTAACCGCTTACATAACTTTGAAACTCCGTTTTTAAAGACATTCTTTTATAATACAGTTTTGAAAACTGGAAATCTGTATTATAAATTTCTGTTTTTTTGATAGATTTTGGTATCATAGGGGGAGAATGTTTTGTAGGCCCAAAGTTTTATGTGAAAGGCTTTACAATGAGATAAATTTGAGAAAGGAGGCAAGAAGCCATGCTAGAGTTCCCTCTAATTAATGATACGAGTCGGAAAATTATTCATATCGACATGGATGCCTTTTTTGCTCAGGTTGAGATGAGGGATGATCCTAGTCTTAAAGATAAACCTGTTATTATCGGTAATGACCCCAGAAAAACAGGCGGTCGTGGTGTGGTGTCTACTTGTAACTACGAGGCTAGAAAATACGGTGTCCACTCAGCCATGTCTTCTAAGGAAGCCTACGAACGTTGTCCCAATGCTGTCTTTATTTCAGGAAATTATAGCCATTACCGTGAGGTAGGGATGCAGATTCGTGAAATTTTTAAATGCTACACGGACTTGGTTGAGCCTATGTCTATTGACGAGGCCTATCTCGATATTACGACCAATAAACTTGGGATCAAGTCGGCCGTTAAGGTCGCTAAACTTATCCAGTATGATATCTGGCAGGAACTCCATCTGACCTGTTCGGCTGGTGTTTCCTACAATAAATTCATTGCGAAGCTGGCTTCTGATTTCCAAAAACCTGCTGGTTTGACGGTAGTACTTCCCGAAGAGGCCCAGGAATTTTTGGAAAAGCTACCTATTGCAAAGTTTCATGGTGTTGGTAAAAAGTCAGTTGAGCGTCTTCATGACATGGATATATACACCGGTGCCGATCTTTTGAAAATTTCTGAGATAACCTTAATAGACCGCTTTGGACGTTTTGGCTTTGACCTCTTTCGCAAGGCTAGAGGCATTTCCAATAGCCCAGTAAAGCCTAATCGTGTCCGTAAATCTATCGGAAGTGAGCGAACCTATGGTAAGCTCCTGTATAATGAAGATGACATCAAGGCTGAGTTGACTAAAAATGCTAAACGGGTAGCGGAAAGCGCCCAGAAAGCTAAAAAAGTCGGTCGTATCATTGTCATCAAGGTTCGTTATTCGGACTTCTCAACCCTAACCAAACGTATGACCTTGGACAAATCAACCCAGGATTTTGACACCATCGATAGGATTTCTCATAGTATTTTTGATCAGCTGGAGGAAAATAGTAGTGGCGTTCGCCTGCTTGGTGTTACGCTGACAGGTTTGGAAGACCAAGAAGGTAGACAGTTAGACTTAGACGATTTGGCGTGATTATATACGTGATTATATAATAGTAGAGTTTTGACTTTTTGCGTTGCTAGTTGACCTTAAAGCATCATTAGACCTGTGCTATCTTAATTAGTAAGTAATAGAAATGAGATAATAAAAGTAATGAAAAAGTTTTTACGTATCTGGGCTTGATTTTAGCAACATGCTTGGTTCTTGTAGCCTGTGCTTCAAATAAGTCAGCTGAAAAGAAAAAACGAATCAACTTCGACATAACGTGTCAAGGCTAATACTAAGACACCAACTCAAGTGTTTTCAAAGTTTCTCAGGGTAAGCCGTAATATGATTGGCAAGATTCAGGACTATAAACTGAAGGAAGTGAAAGTCAAGAAAGATGAAGCAACAGTGACTTTTACTTCACTCTCTGTTAGTTTCCATGGAGCTGAAGCTGCTGTTCGTACTATCCTTATGAGTCCCTATGGTATTAATATTGACAAGTTGAAGTACTGGAACCAATCTGATAAGAGTAATGATGAAAAGGGTAAGGGCAAAGATCTCACAACAAAGTTCCTTTAGTGTGAAAACTTTAACGGTGATTTAAGGATATTGATAAAGAATTGTTCTGTATACCTTTGACAGGTTCAGATAATTTGGAAAGGAACTTCAATTTATCGAAGATAATGGGGTCAACTGGACTATCTCTACAAAAAATTATAAAGAACTTGTCGAGGATCTGGTTGACCATGCTGAATCAGAAAATAAAGTCGTTTACGCTGAACGTATCCATAAGGATTTGTCAGACTATCAACCTGAAGATAGTAGCGACTCAAGTAATAAGTTATCAGGTAAGGAAAAGTAGTATTTTATTGCATTTGATGTTAATCATATACGGGAAGCTTTTTTGGACGAGAAGAGTTATTACATGAGTGGCAACCATTTTCTATCACCACTTAGGTTTTTATTATTAGACAAGTTGGGATAAAGATGGTAAACTGTTATTGCTAACTATTAATGAGAGTATCGAGGATTATAGATATGAAAAAATGGCTTGCAGTCATGGGGATTCTTGGATTGTCAGTTATGACTTTGGCAGCTTGTGGAAACAAAGGTGACAGTAAGGTATCTGGTGAAAAGCAGACGATTACTGTTGCGACTGACTCTGATACGGCACCTTTCACTTTTAAAAAAGGTGATGACTTCAAGGGTTATGATATTGATTTGGTAAAGGCTGTTTTTAAGGATTCAGACAAGTATGAGGTCAAGTTTGTAACGACGCCTTTTGATTCCATCTTGACAGGGGTGGATTCTGGACGTTATCAGATTGCAGCTAATGATTTTAACTACAATGAAGAGCGTGCACAGAAATATAGTTTTTCAGATCCGATTTCACGTTCTAACTATGCAATCATCAGTGCTGAGGGTACAAAGTATACTAGCCTAGACGATTTGTCTGGTAAGACAACAGAAGTGCTTCCTGGCACTAACTACGCTCAGTTGCTTGAAAACTGGAACCACGCCAATGCGGACAAGACACCAATTACAATCAATTACGCTTCTAGCTCGACGGGTCTTTCAACACGCGTTCAACACATTCAAGAAGGAAAAATTGATTTTATCCTTTATGATGCCATTTCGTCTGAGTATATTGTTAAAGATCAAGGCTATAAGTTGGCTGTAAACAAGCTTAAAGACGATATCGGTATGAAGACTGATGGTCTTGAATACCTTATTTTCTCAAAAAATAAGCAAGGTAAGGAACTCAAGACTTTTGTCAATAAACGTATCAAAGAGCTTAAGAAGGATGGAACCCTTGCCAAACTCAGTAAGGAATACTTCGGTGGCGATTACGTCAGTGATTTGAAATAAGACTGTTAAAAGTTGAGACTGCTGTCTCAGCTTTTTGACGTTAATAAAGCTGAATTATCAGTGATATGATTTCCTTATCACTTTGATAAGAAAAGACTATTTCACAGACTTTCTGAGTCGTGCTAAAATGAATATTATAAAATTTATGATAAGATATTTGAACGGTTAGCACTAGGCTAACCGACTTTTTTAGAAAGAAAGGGCGACATTGTGAAAAAGAGTATAGAAGCATTTAATCGGTCACCTTGGTATCTTCAAGTTATCCTTGGCTTGGTTGGTTTGGCAGTAGCTGTTGCTTTAGCCATTCCCTTATCATGGCTAGTGGAAATCCTTTGGGGCTATGTTTTGCAATTGGTTACAATTGTCTTCAAATGGATTTCATCTTGGATGCCAGCTGGTAAGCTCTTCTCATGGAAGGCTGTCTTCGATGCTGTTCCTAAGATTGTAGAACGCTTGCCTTTAACCTTGGGATTGACTATTGCAGGTGCCTTCTTTGGTTTGATTTTGGCCCTTGTCTTTGCGGTTGTTAAAATTAATCGAGTACGTATCCTTTATCCAATTCAAGCCGTTTTTGTGAGCTTCTTGCGTGGGACACCAATCCTTGTACAACTCATGTTGACTTACTATGGTATTCCACTCTTCCTTCGTTACTTGAATGGTGAGTTCGGCTTAGATTGGAACATTAATGAGATTCCACCAGCTATCTTCGCTATTACAGCCTTTGCCTTTAATGAAGCAGCTTACATGAGTGAGACCATCCGTGCAGCGATTCAGGCCGTTGACGCTGGGGAAATCGAAGCTGCCCGTTCTCTTGGGATGACATCAGCACAAGTTTACCGTCGTGTCATCATTCCAAATGCGGCAGTTATTGCGACACCAAGTTTGATTAACAGTTTGATTGGTTTGACTAAGGGAACATCACTTGCCTTCAGTGCAGGTATCGTTGAAATGTATGCGCAAGCTCAAATCTTAGGTGGTGCTGACTACCGTTACTTTGAACGTTATATCTCAGTAGCTCTTGTATACTGGGCAATCTCAATCTTGATTGAGTACATTGGTCGTTCAGTTGAAAATCACATGGCCATTAAGGCTCCTGAAGCGACTGACATTTCTGGCATTGGAGGTGACCGCTAATGATTAGTATCAAAAATTTGACCAAGGAATTTTCAGGACAAAAGGTTCTCGATGGCATCGATATTGACATTGAAAAAGGTGAAGTTGTGGCTCTTGTTGGTGCCTCTGGTGCAGGGAAGTCGACTATCCTTCGTTGCTTGAACTATTTGGAACAACCTGATTCTGGTACTATTGCCATTGATGATTTCAAGGTGGATTTTGAAACAATTACCAAGGAGCAAATCCTTACTCTTCGTCGTAAGTTGGCCATGGTGTTCCAACAGTTCAACCTCTTTGAACGTCGTACAGCCTTGGATAATGTTAAGGAAGGTCTTAAGATTGTTAAGAAACTTTCTGACGAAGAAGCTACCAAGATTGCGAAAGAAGAGCTCGCTAAGGTTGGGCTTTCTAATCGTGAAAATCATTACCCACGTCACTTGTCAGGTGGTCAAAAGCAACGTGTGGCTTTGGCTCGTGCCCTTGCAATGAGGCCTGATGTGCTCTTGCTTGACGAACCAACATCTGCCCTTGACCCTGAGTTGGTTGGTGAGGTTGAAAAATCAATCGTAGATGCGGCTAAATCAGGTCAAACCATGATTTTGGTCAGTCACGACATGAACTTTATTTATCAAGTGGCTGACAAGGTGCTTTTCCTTGAAAAAGGTCATATCCTTGAACAAGGAACACCTGATGAAATCTTTAACCATCCAAAAGAAGAGCGAACAAAAGAATTCTTCGCTTCTTATTCAAAACAATATCTTTAAGATGGGATTTTTGTTACAATAGAAAAGGTGATGGGATAGGACTACATTTCTAGTTCATAGTCAAAGTCCCACAAGGATGACTAGAAACTTTTGAATACTTCAAAGGCGACTAAGGAGTCTACTCGGTGACTGCCTTATGTAGTTATTATTAATCGGATTCAGGGGTTGGAGAATGTTGTCTCAGCCTTTTCTATTTTTCACTTTAGGATGATTTATGTTATTAAATATTTTTAAATTTTATCTCTTAGGCCTTGTGATTGCTTTCTTTGTTTGTTTGGTGATTGGTGTCTTTTGTCTTGGATGGCGTGCCCTACGTCATTTAGACAAAACCGTTAAGGAGCGTCAGGGTGCCCTCTATGATGCTATTATGATGTCGATGGTTTCGATCCCAGTATTGGCATTTTCTTTTATGGCGATTCTTATCGTACTGAATGCATAATGCTAGCTTTGTTGGCACATTAGGTGTAAGATATCTCTACAAGAAAATCATATAAGGAGTTACTCATGTACGATACAATTGTTATTGGAGCTGGTCCTGCGGGGATGACTGCAGCACTTTATGCAGCTCGTGCCAACCTTAAAGTGGCAACTTTGGAGCAAGGTGCTCCTGGTGGACAGATGAATAACACATCTGATATTGAAAATTATCCTGGTTTTGAAAGTATTTCTGGTCCAGAACTGTCCATGAAGATGTTTGAACCCTTGGAAAAATTGGGCGTTGAAAATCTTTATGGTATCGTGTCTGGTATCGAAGACAGGGGCAATTATAAAGTTGTCAAAACTGGTGACGAGGAGTACCAAACCAAGACAGTTATCATTGCGACAGGTGCTAAACACCGCCACATTGGTGTTGCTGGTGAAGAAGAGTACAACAGCCGTGGTGTCTCTTATTGTGCGGTATGTGATGGTGCCTTCTTCCGCAATCAAGACCTCTTGGTTGTTGGTGGTGGAGACTCTGCTGTTGAAGAAGGAATTTATTTGACACGCTTTGCCAATAGCGTGACCATTGTTCACCGTCGTGACGAATTGCGTGCCCAAAAGGTCCTTCAAGCCCGTGCCTTCGCCAATGAAAAGGTCAAGTTTATCTGGGATTCCGTCGTTGAAGAAATCAAGGGTGATGACATCAAGGTTCGCAGTGTTGATATCAAGAATGTCAAAACTGGTGAGGTGACTAACCACGAATTTGGCGGTGTCTTTGTTTATGTCGGACTTGATCCTGTTTCAGATTACTTGACAGGCCTCGACATCACTGACCAAAATGGTTGGGTAATCACAGATGACAAGATGGCGACAAGTGTTCCAGGTATCTTTGCCATTGGTGATGTGCGTCAGAAAGACCTTCGCCAAATTACCACAGCCGTAGGGGAAGGTGCCATAGCCGGTATTGAAGCTTATAACTACGTGACTGCACTTGGTGATAAGTAACATAAATGGAAATTCGGGAGAATTTCGAGTTTTTTGTGTTTGTGTGATGATCTTTAGCTAGTCTAGCCTCCTTTGGAGTAACATCTATGTGTAGTTTTTTGTTATAATAGAGAAGTCTTACTAAAAGTCAGTAAAAACGAGGTGACCGACTTGCGTGTTGTAGCAGGTGATTTTGGCGGGCGTCCGCTTAAAACGTTAGAAGGCAAAACGACTCGTCCAACAACGGACAAGGTCAAGGGTGCCATTTTCAATATGATTGGTCCTTTCTTTGATGGAGGACGTGTTTTGGATCTTTTTTCTGGGAGTGGTAGTTTAGCTATTGAGGCTATTAGCCGTGGCATGTCGTCTGCTGTCCTCGTGGAAAAGGATCGTCGAGCACAGGCTGTTATTCAGGAAAATATCAAGATGACCAAGAGTGAGGAACAGTTCCAGCTTTTGAAGATGGATGCGGCGCGTGCATTGACACAATTGACAGGTCAGTTTGACTTGGTGCTCTTAGATCCGCCTTATGCGAAAGAGCAGATTGTGGACAATATTACTCAGTTAGAGGAGCAGGGGCTCTTGTCTGAAGAGGTGATGTTGGTTTGTGAGACTGATAAGGGTGTGGACTTGCCTGAAGAAGTTTCAAACTTTGGGATTTGGAAGCAGAAAACCTATGGTATCAGTAAGGTGACCGTTTACGTGCGTTAGCCTTTGGTAGGGAAGTTGTAGAAAGGAAATGCTATGACCAAGATTGCTATGTTTACGGGGTCTTTTGATCCGATTACAAATGGGCATATGGATATTATTGTCAGAGCCAGCAAACTCTTTGACGAGCTCTATATAGGACTTTTTTATAATAAAAATAAGCAGGACTTCTGGGATGTTGCGACTCGCAAGCGTATCTTGGATGAGGTTGTGGCAGATTTTCCTAATGTCAAGGTCATAACGGCCCACGATAGTCTGGCTGTAGATGTCGCCAGAGATCTTGGTGTAACTTATCTGGTTCGAGGCCTACGCAATGCGACAGACTTTGACTATGAGGCTAATATGGACTATTTCAATAAAGGTTTGGCGCCAGAACTTGAAACGGTTTATTTGATTGCTAGTCATGAGGTGACACCGGTGTCTTCAAGTCGTGTGCGTGAGTTGATTTATTTTGAGGGGGACATTAGCTCCTATGTTCCGCAAGCAGTTGTTAAGGAAGTGGAGGCCAAGCGTGGCAAACAAGACAAAATCTAAATCGCTATTAGAGAAAATGTGGCGTATTAAGTGGTGGTTATTAAGTATTTTTACGGTACTTTTCCTCCTTTTTGCCCTCTTTTTCCCGCTCAATAATTACTATGTGGAGCTTCCGGGTGGTGCTTTTGATACCAAGGAAGTCTT
>UMFX01012554.1_pt1 | contig 12319 bp, 15 predicted proteins | sample 1965131 | NCBI WGS metagenome assembly UMFX01 (sample SAMEA4836058, study PRJEB28245) | human gut metagenome | biome: gut microbiome; material: fecal sample | place: Denmark | collected 2008 | reverse complement strand
AGCCACGGCGGCTGCCAGAGTCAGAATCGGGAGGGCCCGGCTGCGGCGCTTTCCGCGCCCTGTGTATCTCATGTGTCCGCTCCTTTCTCGTCCACCTCCGGCAGTGGGAACCAGCCAAGGCAAGCAGACTCGATGGAGTCCCCGGATTTCCGGAAGGAAAACCGCTTCAGCACATTGTCCCACCACGCAACCTGTTTAAAAACCATTCCGTCGCACAGGAACCGGCAGTAGTATGGGCCGGATCGCGGCGGATGCTCACTGCCGTCCACGAATTTCAGTGGCACTCCGGCAGACTGCCCCGGGTTCAATTCCTCCGTCAGGCCCACGATGTAGTCGGCGGAGCAGTGTAGCGCCTTGGCCGCCTTGTCAACGTTGTAGATATTCTCCGGATCCAGATTGTTGACCCAAAAGTATTCGCCCTGAAAATCCCCGGAGGCAAACTTCCGCAATTTGCCCACCGTGTAGTCCCCGCATCTGGACCAGATGGCAGTGGCAGTGTCCGGCAGTTCGGCAGCATCCGCCGCTCTGACCAGACGGGCCGCTCTGGTCTGGATTTCTCGCTCCAGCTTCCGCGTCCGCTTTTCCTCAGACTCCTTCGCGGCCGCCTTGTTAGCGTCCAGTTTCTCTTTGCGCTTGGCTTTTGCCTTGGAGCAGGCATTGTCGCAGTGGTAATACTCAGACGTAGCTTTGGGGCAATCCAGACAGCACGTCTTACCGCCGCAGGACTCATAAGCGAGGGCATCCGCATCATGCCGGAGGAAAACGTCTCCCCGCCTGCACGCATTTCCGTCCGGACAGGTCAGGCAGGGATCCCAGCGGTAACCGTCCTCCTTGTAGAGTTTCAGTAGCCGCTCCAACTTGGGGCCGTTGGGTAGCCGAATAAATGCTCCGGAGATCCGCTCCTGCATATCCGTCGGAAACTGAGCCAGCGCATAGGCGGCCTGCTCCGGGATGGACCCACGCTCCCACTCCGTGCGGAAGTTGCTCAATAGCCGCTCCCGGATCACCTTGATCCGGGCCAGCTTAGAGCCGTGAGTGTTGCAGGCGGCAGCCACCACGTCCCGCATCCGGCCCTCCGGAAACTCAAAACCGTCCTCCTTGAGCTGATACAGAAGCGCCTCCACACGTTCCGCCTGCTCGCCGATCTCCGCACTGGTGAGCTTGCGGGTGGAGCTGTTGGCGAAGATCAGCCGAAGTTCCTGAAGCGCCGGGGAGACATCGTCCGTCTCCCGGATGCAGGGCACCCGGCGGAACTGATCCAGTCCTTTTTCCACAAGCTGAGCCAAGGCAGCCCGGCGCCGGTGGCCGCTGACGATGGTGAACCGTCCGCCCTCACCGGCCCGCACCCGGATAGGCTGCTGCAAGCCGCACATCTGGATGTTGTCCGCCAGCTCGTCAATGTCCGTCAGCTGGTAGAAATTCCGCTCGTCGCCGTCCAGCAGGCTGATGTCGATGTACTCGATCTGCTCCGGTCCGGTGTGGTCCGAATCGGACACAGGTTTCAGCGTGGCGGCGAATTTGGAAATATCAAAATTCTTACCGGCCATGTTATCCCTCTCTTTCCATCATCAGTTCCGATGCCAGCGCCCGGTAGTCCTGACAGGCGCTACTGCCGGGGCTGTACTGCCGCAGTGGCAGCAGCGTCACCGTGCTCTCCGGGACCTTATCCGTCCGCCGGATCTTGGCCCGGCACACCTCTACCCGCATACCTTCCAGCACCTTTTCCGCCTCCGTCACAATGTCGGACCGGCGCACCTGTGTCAGCAGTGCCCGGACCCAAAGCCCGGGGCGGGTGCTGGTCAGTTTTTTGGCCTGCTGGGCCACGGCCAGCACGCCGTCGATGGAAAACTTGTCCGCCGTGACCGGGATCAAAACCTCGTCAACGGACAGCAGCGCCGCCACGCTGGCCAGCGTATAGCCCGGGGGGCAGTCGAAGATCATCCAGTCCACGTCGTCGTCCTCCCGGGCGGCGGACACGAAACCGATCATCCGCTCCGGCGCACCCACGCCATCCTTGATGGCGCTGAGATCCAGATCGTACAGGCCGGAGCTGCTGGGCAGAAGCTGCAAGCGCTCTCCCAGAGGGAGGAGGTTATCGCTCCATACCTGCTCACAGTCCCCGGTCAGCACGTCAGCCGTGGTGACGGCATCCATGTCTTCCCCCGGCAGGAAAAAGCCGGAAAGATTGGCCTGGCCGTCGCAGTCCACCAGCACGACCCGCTGCTTGTAGTCGTTGGCTAAAATATCAGCCAGATTGATGGCAGTGACGGTTTTGCCGACACCGCCCTTGTTGTTCATGATCGCGATCGCTCTCATACTTCACCTTTCCCCTTTATCGCTCAAGTCTTGAGCTTTTTCGTGAAATCGAAATGTGGTTTCCGCTGCGGAAGATCCGCCTGCGGCTCCAGAGGGAACCATCTCGCCTCCCGCCACCGCTCCCCAGTGACCAAGCTGAGAAACTCCTCAACGTAGTACCGTCTTGCTGGGTGGGTATACACCACCCTGCTGGTCAGCAGACAAACGTGCTCAATATCTGCGGTTTCGTCCTGGGCCACGTCCAGGTTCAAATTCTTTTTGTGTTTCATGTTTGCTTTTCCTCCGGGAAAACCTCGTCAATGTCACCGCAATCCTCCACAAGCTCCAGCTGGACGCCGCGTCCCTCCCAGCCGTAAGCCCGCTTAGGATCCCCGGTCTGATCCTGAAAGAAACGACGGGACTTCTTGTCGAAGTCAAGCCACTGGTGTCTGTGGGAGCCGTAGTCCCGGTTTTTCAGGATCTGCAGCAGGGGCTTTTCCTTGCCGTCCGTCTGATGGGTGGTGAGAAAAAACACATTGTCTGCCCGGTTGGTGATGTCTCCGGAACCGCTGACATCGTCAGAGGTGATTTTAGCGTTATTGTCACTGGTAGATTTCCGAGGGTGCACCACCAGATGGGTGTGGACACCCCGGCGCTTGGAGAAGGTCACCAGCATTTGCGTGAATTTTGACTGAACCCGGTTGAAGTCCCGCTCTGTGGAGCTGTCGAAATCCACGGACATGATGTTATCCACAAGAAAAACATCCGCGTTGTAGCGCATATGGGCATACTCGAACTGCCGCAGGATGGTTTCGGGATCGTGCCGGGTGTTGCGCTCCAGATCAAACAGCCAGAATCGCTCATTGAGCCACTCGGAGATCTGCTTGTCCGCCAGAGCGTCTGCGGATGCCAGCTTTTTTCCGGTTGCCTGGTCCGTTATGTACCGAATGTGCTCAGGCCCGGCCGCTTGCAGATAGGTCCATTCCCGGAACTGCTCCTTCGGCAACTCGCCGGAATACGCGCAGACGGTGTGTCCCTGATCCACAGCCTCTATAAGCATCTGGCTCAGCAGCGTGCTCTTGCCGATGCCTCGCTTGCCGGTCCAGACGGACAACTCCCCGGAGTAAAACCCGCCGATGCTGCTATCGAGCACGGAAAACCGGGAGAGGGTCCGGGGGATCTTGCTCATATCCCGCCGGGGGACTTCCGCCAGATTCAGCAAGCCATAGGCGGGCAGCTCCTCCGCTCCGGATAGGATATCCGGGAGGTGGGCCGCTCCGTACAGGGCCACATAGTCCTCAACGGTCTTACAGTTCCGCCAGCCGGCATCGGTAACGACGTATATACAGCTGGCCGGAAGCCGGGGGCGCAGCTCCGCCACCATGCGCTCTCTGGCGATGGCATTGGCGGTAACGATCACCAGATAGGGGAACGCCTCTAAAAACGGACGGCAGCGCACAACATCATCCCATCTGCACCCCAGTCCAAGGCACACGGCATTCTCCCGAATAGCCGCCGCTTCCACAACGGTATCGCAGAACCAGAGACCTTGCGGCTTTTCCGGATCAATAAAAGCCGGTGAGAAAGTCAGATATTGGCTGGCCTGCTGCATAGCTGCTTTAAATTCCATCCGTGTCACCTGCCTCCCGGCTCTCGCCCCGGTCCGATTCGGCCCGTCCCGGGAGTTCGTCCTCTTTCAGGGGATAAACTGTCAGCCAGTTCAGTTCCACAGCCTTGTTAAGCATGGCAATCTCAATTGCCCGGTCTCCGACTTTCCGCAGACGGCTCAAAATCCTATTCATGGCCTGCGTAGTCAGAACCGGCTTTTTCATAGCCTCCCGGTTGACCAACAACCCCTCTAACGCCTCAAAATACTCTGTATCATCCGCCGGGACAAAACTGTGGGCTAAGTCCCAAACAAAGACGGGGGTTTTGGGGGTATGGGGGTTATTACTTTTCTTTTCTTCTTTTATACATTTAAAGGGGGGTGCAGTTTTCTTCACCCCTGGGGTGCAGTTTTTTTCAGGGGTGAAATTTTCTTCACCCCCCTGCGCATCGCCCGGAATCGCCGCCAGAGACCGCCCAATGTAGATCCGCCGACCAGTGCGCGCCGTGCCGCTTTTGTCCGGAGGAAGGGGGCCGGTGTCCGCGTGGATGTGTCCTCGCTCTTGCAGCTCCGCCAGCATGGACTGCACCGTCCGCTCAGAGATCACCCGCATGGAGCCGTCCTCGTCCACGGCAGTCATGTCCTCAATCAGTGTTGCGTTGGTAGCGTAGCAAAAGCCCACCCGGTTGGCCCGCCGCGCAATCCGGGCGTATAGGATCAGCGACCGGGGCCGAAGCCCCGGATCGTCCAAAACCGGTCCGGGGATCCATGCCCCGTAGCCGCAGTCATACCTTGCCATATTGCCACCTCGTCTTTCGCTTTTCGATACAGTCCACGATCCGCAGCGGGATCGTCGCCACCGTCGCCACGCCGACGACCATGAAAAACATTGCCCAACCGCTCACAGGAAGGCACCTCCTTCCCGGCAAAAATTAGGGCTTGCGTGTGGCATGGACCTTGTGCTATAATTGACTTGTTCAAGAGTGGATCGCTCAAGTCCACACGCTTTTTCCCCTGAACGCTCTGAGGTTGCCGCCTCTGGGCGTTCTTTTTTTGTCTTCGGCGGCGCGTCCGACGTGTACTTCACCTGAAGCGCCGCGCCCACGATGCCGTCCAGGTCCCGGCATATGGCATCGAAGTCCGGTCGCTCTTTCTCGTCGATGATGCCGTCCTCCGCGATGCGAAGCAGCTGCCGGTCCCGGTGTCGCTCCGCAAAGTCCAGCACCCGGTTGATTAGTGTGATTGCCGCCGTTGGGAGGCTCTGCACGTTCACCTCCGGCAGCACGCCCAGGACGCCGCCCGCCTGTTTCAGGTGCTCCAGTGCCAGCCACGGCGTTTCGTACAGCTCCGTCATCCGGGCCACCGTCTCGTTGTCCGGTACCCGCGTGCCCTGTTCCCAGGCCTTGACGGTGGTCTCCGAGACCTCCAGCCGCTCTGCGGCCTGTTCCTGAGTCAAACAGCTCTCTTTCCGGGCCGCCTGGTAAATATTCGGTCCGTTTGTCAGCATGGAAAATTCCTCCTTCTTGTGTTATGGTGAACTCAGGCAGCCGGCCGTGGCAATGCGCCCAGCATCGCCGCCAGCTGCTCCGCCGACAGCTTCAGAACCCGCACCAGCTTCCACAGCTCCTCGTCTTTCCACCCTCCGTCATTCATCCGGCGGCTGATGGCCTGTCGGCTCATGCCCATCCGCAGGCTCAGGGCCGTGTAGTCCTCGATGTCGCAGTCCACCATGGCTTTCTTGATTATCTTGTTCATCACGGCCCGCTGCTGGGCCGGTGTAGGCGTCCCCAGATTTACTCTCGGCATGGTTCATCCTCCTTTCCTCATGCGATGTCCTGTCCGGTCAACTGGCTCATGGTGCAGCCCAGCACGGAGATGATCCGCATGGCCATGGTCAGCCGTAGCTCAATGATGCCCTTTTCGTACCGATCCACGGTGCTCTGATTGACACCCAGGGCATCCGCCAGTTGCTGCTGGGTCATGCCCTTCTCCTCCCGCAGCTGTCGAATACGGTTCAAACAGCTTCACCTCCTTGTCAAAAGATTTGTGTTGTGGTAAAATGCGAAGCAAGCATAAGCACATGCAAAAAGAAAACAGCAAAACAGGGAGGAAGCGCATGAAGTCCTTCGTCCTCGCAATTTTGAATGTAGTCTTACCTCTGTTTGGCGTAATCGTTGGCGGCTTCGTTTCAAACCACTCTGCCGTAAAGCAGATGGAATTTGAAAGCAAACGGCTTCGACACCAAGAAAAGAGGGAGGCATACAGCGCCTTTTTGAGTGAATACCACAAATTCCTGCTCACTGCGGAAAAAGGCAAGCGAGCAAACCCAAATGATATTACCGGGGAAGAAATGGACGAAAGCATTCGCTTTTCCTCCGCATACGCTGTGGCCGCATTGCACGCGCCAACTGTAATCCGCGAAAAACTCAAAGAGTTATACACGCTTGCAACTTTTCGCGCCCAAGGGAAAGAAACTCCAAATCTCGCGGAAAAATATGAAGAGCTTCAAGACCTGCTGTATCACGACCTGCGGATAATGTGAGTTTTACCCTTGCTTATTACCGTGTAAGTTTCCAAAAAAGCAGGATAAGTCCAACTACGGCGGCAATGACCATTATTACGGTAAAGATTATTGTCACAATAAGAGGACAAAACGTAACAATGATATATGCCAAGATCTTGAGTACAACGACTGTAACGATGTATCCAGCTGCGAAACTCGGGAACCAGTCCATGCTGTCCTCCTTTCTTTTTTGGTTTTGCCTATGCTTTACAAGCATAGTTATAAATCAATATTTCATTGTTTTCAAGCAATATTTTATTGTTTGCAAATTTTTGTAGAGTCTCACCAATAAACAAAACGTTGATTGTATATTTTGCTGGGGGTGATTCCAATGGATGCAGTCGACCGTCTTTTTGCCTTGATTGACGCAAAGTATAAAGAGCAAAAAGATTTTGCCGCCGAAATTGGCGTGCTTCCGCAGCTTGTCAGCGCATGGAGAAAGAGGACGTCCAAGTCCTACACCAAGTATCTGCCTCAGATCACGGTAGCACTGGACGCCACGGCGGAGTATATCCTGACCGGGAAAGAAGAAAGCCCGGCTCCCGAAGGAGCCGGACTGACGCAGGAATTTGCCCGGATTTTCGATCAGCTATCTCCGCAGGCGCAAAATGAGATCATCGCGGAGATGCTAAAGCGGCAGCGGCGAGAGCAATGATCTCCGCCTGATCCGCGGGGGACAGCGAGGCAAACAGGTCAAGCGCGTAGGCGGTGTCCGATTCGGACACGGGGCGAGTGGTCTGAGTGCTCATAAGTACCTCCAATCATATTCCAAAGGCCAAAAGCTGCGCCGCCTATTTTACACGAATGAAATTCGGTTCGAATCGGACCGGAAGGGAGCAATGTATGTCTGGAGCACTTTCTGATTATCAGGTTTTTACAAAGCCAGCAGAGCTTCATAAGGCCATCAATACGCTTCGCGGATTGGTGGCGGGAATCAATTCCGACGCGGAAGTTGATGGAAAGGAAATTCAAGAGCTTGTCCACTGGTGCGAGCTTCATTCTCCCCTCAGAGACAGGCACCCATTCTCGGAGATTTTGCCTGTTGTTGAGCGAGCCTGTGAAGATGGCGTCATCTCCGAAGACGAATCAAAAGATATTCTGTGGCTTTGCAATAACTTTGTGGATAACAGTTCTTACTATGACGCCATCACATCGTCTATCCAATTTCTTTCGGGGTTAGTGCATGGTCTTATGGCAGACGGCGAACTCGGTGATAAAGAGATTTTCAAACTTAAATCGTGGATGGAAAGCAATGACTTCCTTGCCGGTACATATCCATTTGATGAGATCAACAGTTTGCTTTACACTGTGCTTGCGGACAAGGTCATCACGAAAGAAGAACGTGAGCAGTTAATGGCTTTCTTCGGAAATATTATCGACTTTACATCCTCCTACAACCTGGTTGAAAAAGATTTTAATGAGCTGAAAAACAAATACAGCATTAGCGGTATTTGCGCCATGTGCCCCGAAATCACATTTGAAGACAAAACATTTTGCTTCACGGGTGAATCGTATCGGACGACCCGCACAGAAATGGGCAACATTGTAAAAAAGCTCAGTGGACAGGTTCGATCCGGCGTATCTGCAAAAACTGATTACCTCATCGTAGGGAATGCAGGGAATCAATGCTGGGCGTATTCTTGCTATGGCCGAAAAATTGAAGACGCAGTGCAAATCCGTAAAGACGGTGGAAATGTTGTCATTGTGAATGAAACAGATTTTTGGGATGCTGTTGATGATGCTTTGGCCGGAATCGAAAAATAAAATCGCCCTGTTGCTTCTGTACAACAGGGGCGGCTTGACAAATCCATATTTGGCGGTTATACTGAAAAATAGAAAAGGGCACTGCCGGTAGACGGTCAGCCCCCATAGCTTAATTACTCAAAAGGAAGTAACCGCTGGTTGAGGAGCCGGGCGGTTACTTCTTTTTATTGGCCGCAATAAAGAGGCCGATAATGCCAACGACTAAGATGCCGGTCTGGATGAGATCGGAATATGTAACCATTGGGCAGCCCCCCTTTCATAAGATCAGGGGGCAAGAAGCTGCCCCCTGTCCGGGAGCCAACCGCCTACCGTTACTGGCAGTGCCAGATATAACCATAGCATACCTGTCGAAAAAACGCAATAAAAACCGCCCCTTTGACAGGGGGGAACACCAACAATCGTATCAACTTGACAAATCCATATTTGGCGGTTATACTGAAAATAGAAAAGGGCGCTGCCGGTAGACGGTCAGCCCTTTATAAGTGCTTTGAAGTGATCGCCGTACTTGTCAGGGTGCCGGCGGTCACTTCTTTTTGTATACCTGAATGAACAGGCCGCAAATACCAACGATGAGAATACAAAACTGGAACAAGTCCGAGTATGTAACCATTGGGCAGCCCCCCTTTCGTAAGATCAGAGGGCAAGAAGCTGCCCCCTGTCCGAGGGCCAACCGCCTACCGTTACTGGCAGTGCCGGATATAACCATAGCACATCTGTCGAAAAAACGCAATAAGAACCGCCCCAGCAGGCGGCTTTTCTATTAAACAGGAACCAAACAAACGTTTTGTGGTGAGGAGGGATGCACTTGAAAACGCCAAAGCCGCGGAAGCTGCCATCCGGGAATTGGTTTATCCAGCTCCGCCTCGGCGGCGAGAGCATCCCCGTCACTGCCGCAACTGCTAAAGACTGCACCAGGGAGGCGGCCGCCATCAAAGCAGAGTGGTTGGCAAGAAAGCGGCTGCCTGAAAAGCCGGAGGAGCCGGAACAGGAACCAACGCTGACCGTCTCCATTGACGAATATATCAAGCGCAAGAGTCGCACGTTGTCGCCATCCACCATCCGTGGATACCGGGCCATCCAGAAACACCGCTTCCAAACCGTCATGCAGCGGCCTGTGAACAGCATTCAGGACAGCGAGTGGCAGGGCCTTATCAACGCAGAGATGGCCCTGGCCAGTCCTAAAACCGTTGTCAACGCATTTAAGTTCCTGCGCACGGTCATCCGCCAGCAGACAGGGCATGAGATCCCAATGAATGGACTCACACTCCCATCGGTTCCTCCGGCGGATACGGCCTTTTTGACAGCCGATGAGATTCCGAAGTTCGTGGATGCCATCAAAGGCAGCCGCGTGGCTGTGGCGGCGCTCCTGGCGCTGTCCTCGCTGCGTATCTCGGAGATCTCCGCGCTCAAATGGGAAAACGTCCCGAAAAATCCGACGTTTATCAAAGTCTCCGGTGCAGTCGTTCGTGGTTACGATACTGCCTGGGTGCGAAAGAAACAAAACAAGAACCGAACCAGTACCCGCAGCGTCCCTATCCTCATTCCAGAGCTCTCAGAGGCCATTGAGCACCTGCGTAAGCCGTCCGGTCCGATTATGGACTATGACCAGGACACGCTGCGAGTGGAGGTCCACAAGGCCTGCCAGAGGGCAAAGATTACGGATGTGACCGTGCATGGGCTTCGGCACAGCTTTGCCTCCCTGGCATATCACCTGCAGGTGCCGGAAAAGATCGCCATGGAGATCGGCGGCTGGTCCGATCCGGGAACCATGCACAAGATCTACACCCACATCGCGCAGAGCGATATTACCCGATATCAGACTGCCATGGCGGATTTCTATTCCAAGAAAAGGGAGGAAAACGCTAATGAAAATGCTAATGATGAGGAATGCACATTGAAAAATCAACATCTTTGACCATTCCATGTCGGGTTCGAGTCCCACCACCGGCACCAAATAGAAACACCATCCGTCAGGGTGGTGTTCCTTTTTTGCTATGCAAAAGTGTAGCAAAATAAGAAATGTGCCACTTCCTCGCCCCTGCGGGGCAACCGGAAATGGTGCACGAAAACTTCATGCACATTTCGTTTGCGGTATGCGCTGTCCGTATGCGGCAGATCTTATGGGAAAACAGGAGGAAACCGCAGCGGTCAGGGTGGTCCCCGGAATTCTGTATAGATATTTTTCGCCAATATGTGTATAGTATAAAGACATATGATGCGCTCTGTTCTGCACCGCAGAATGGACGAACACAGGAAAGGTAACGTAATTTATGAATCGGAAAAACCATCTGCTGGCGATCCTTGCGGCTGTCAGCCTCATCCTTGCCTCCCTTGCCGGCTGCGGCGGAAAAACAGAGCCGGACGTCCCGCAGCCGACGCAGAAACCTGTCGAATACGCCAATCTGACGGACGAGGATTCCCGCGCTTTGCTCTCCCGGCTGCTTGAGAACGCGGGCGTAGACGAGATCCGGATCCGCAGCCTTTTTGACCGGGTGGACCAGTTCAACGCCAGCGTCAAGAGTGAATGGCTGACGAACGGCTTTGAGCGCGCTGTCCCCACCGACACCAAGTACGATCCCTATGAGATGCAGGATCTGTGGGCGGAGAAAAACGGTGACTTCCCCGGCTATAACTGCCGCATTACGGCATTCAGCCTGTTCGGTGAGTTCGTCACCGTCGGAGCGGATCAGCCGAAGACTCAGGGAGAGGATACGCTTTTTCTGGATCTGGAAACGCTGACCGAAGATCCCGCCGTTCTCTGCGGAGACAGCACTGCCAAATTCTGCGCGCTGTTTGCGCCGGTGCCCGCCGCAGACAGTACGGATGTGGACGAGCAGGCCCAGACGCTTCAGGCGGGCTGGGCCGCCCGGGGCGTCGCATTCTCGGACAGCCCCGCCCGGCTGATCTCCGTTGTCCTGCATGACAGGTTCTCGGACACGGAGAATACGCTGTTTGTGGGGCATGTTGGGGTGCTGCTGCCTGTGGAGGACGGGAGCTTCTGTCTGATCGAGAAGGTTGCCTTCCAGGAACCGTACCGGCTGGTAAAGTTACAAAATCGGGCGGAACTGCGCGATTATCTGATGGCAAAGTACGATACCTCCTGGGGACAGGATACCACCCGGCCCTTCATCATGGAAAATGACAGCCTGATGGCGGAGTGAGCAGCGGCACGGGACTGCGGATACCGTATCAGCAATCATACAGTAAAAATAATTGGTTTCCTTGAAAAACCGGCAGACGTGCGGAGCGTCTGCCGGTTTTTGTGTGCAGAACGTTGCACCGGGGCACATGTTTCTGTTGATGGCCGCATAGATTGGACAAGCAAAGGAGGAATCGCTATGCAGCTTTGGAAAAATACGGCTTTGACCTCGGCGGCGGCGCTGCTGGGGCTGTTTCTGCTGCCCTTGGCCGTAGCCCGGGAACCGGCGGAGGTGCCGGAGTATACGGAATTACCCCGGACGGAGCAGACGGCTCCGGTCCAACCTGCGGTAAAGGCTGTTTATGACGCGGACCGGACCCTGCGGGTGCTGGACGGAGAGACTGTGCGGGAAATGACGCTGGCGGAGTATCTGGTGGGCGTCACGGCGGCGGAGATGCCGGCGTCCTTTGCGGAGGAGGCGCTGAAGGCGCAGGCGGTGGCAGCCCGGACCTATACCCTCTACAAGCTGACAGCCGGCAGCAGCCACGGAGATACGGCGGATATCTGTACAGATTCCACCTGCTGTCAGGCGTATATCGCCATGGAGCAGGCCCGGGCCAACTGGGGGGCACAGGCGGACGCTTATGAGAAAAAGGTCCGTGATGCAGTGACATCTACCGATGGGGAGGCCATCCTTTACGGCGGCGTTCCGATTCTGGCGGTGTTCCATTCCAGTTCTGCGGGGCTGACCCGGGCTGCGGGGCAGGTGTGGCAGAACGATTTGCCCTACCTGAAGCCAGTGGATTCCCCCGAAGCCAAGGAGACCATCCCCAATTATTACAGCCGCGTAGACTTTACCCCGGCGGCGCTGAAGGAAAAGCTGCTGGCGAAGATCCCCTCTGCCGATCTCTCCGGGGACAAGAAAAGCTGGCTGAAAGATCCTATCCGGGAC
>UMFX01024567.1_pt1 | contig 12385 bp, 10 predicted proteins | sample 1965131 | NCBI WGS metagenome assembly UMFX01 (sample SAMEA4836058, study PRJEB28245) | human gut metagenome | biome: gut microbiome; material: fecal sample | place: Denmark | collected 2008 | reverse complement strand
CCGCAGGCGGCTGGCTTTTGTAAGGAAACCAGCCGCCTGCGGTAAATTTAGTTCATAGCTGCTTTATAGCAGGAGTATTTCGTCACTTCATAGTAGATAAAGTAAACGATAGAAAAAATTCCAATGGCCAAGGCAATAGGCAGAATAACCTCACCGGCCTGGCCCAGTACATCATCCATCAATGCCGATTTGTAACATATAATGGCAAAAACGCTGTGCAACATACCGATCACATAAGGAATCACAAAGTAAATCTGAATCTGACGGCGGACACATCGCTTTATCATATTTTTATTATATCCCATGCGTTGAATGATATTGTAATCATCCCGATCATAGGTGACCGCAGACAGATTTTGAAAGTAGAGGATGCTGCCAGTTGCAATTAGAAAGATAATCGTGGCAAATGCTATCAGCAGATAGGTAGAGCTGTTAAGCTGAATGATTTCCGTCTGCCGTTGCCAGGCACTTGCGAGATAGACGTTGTCCGGCATAGCATCTTTCAAAATCGTATAGGCGGTTCCATCAGAACGGGTATCTCCGCCATTGATGCTTACAACGGTGATTTTTTCAGGCTGTCCGTTTGCGATGGTCTGATAAAGTTGGTCTGAGACTACAAGTGTGGCAACACTATTTGCGAATCCAATCGGGTTATCCAAAGTGGTCTGAACAACGGTCACATCAGTTGAAACACCATTTCCAATGTCCAGATGATAAACAGCGCCAACATCAGTGTTATCAGGGTCGGGCCGGTATTTCACCAAAACACATTCCGTATCACTAAACTCGGAAATGGAACTTTCTTTTCCCTGGCTATTTAGTAAAGTATTGTAGTCGGTCAGACTCATACACTCAAATCCGGGGGTGCGTACTCCTTCACTGCTAATGCTGTATTCATCGGGAAGCCGATCTGACGAGGCTGTGATTTTTAGCAAGTCGGTTTCTTGTACCTGATATTCCTGCCCGTTTAGTCCTTCAGCCAGTGCTTCCAGTGCCTGCCTGTTCCGTTGTTCGTCCTCAACCCGGTATTCGATAGCGGAAGGAATAATTCGTTCCACGGCTCTGTAAGGATACCAAACCGAAAGCGTAGTTGCTCCGAAAACGGAAAGCGTTCCTGCAACCAGCAGAATCAAAAGAATCAGCGACTTTGCATTGGAACGGATACGGTGCATAAATTTGGGAGCAACAATAATCATGTTTTCCCGATACAGAACGCTGTGACGATTTTTGATGCACTGACATACGAAAGGCACGAAAGAATAGATGGTCAATACTGTGCCAACTACTACCAGCACCAGCGTCAGCAATGCAATAGGGTAAAAACCAATCGTTGTCCAAACAGACTGAGTCCCCCGAACCATATCCAGCGCCAGAGCATACCCACCGAGCAGAAAAACAATTCCGATGATGGAGAAAACGATATTCGTGTGGACAGGCTTCTCCACCTTTTTTTCCAAGCGCACCAGATCCAAAAGGGTTGATTTTAGAAGCAATCCTGCATTGGAAAGTGTAAGGGTAAGCAGTACAGCAAGGATAAACAGGAAGATTGAGCTGACGGCCTGTGGATTGATAAACGGAATTGCCCCCATATCAATCGTCAATCCAAGTAAAGCAACAATTCCTGCCGTTATACCAATGTGCAACAAGCTACCAGCTAAAATGCCGACGAACATTCCGCCAAGGCAAACAAAGATATTTTCTATGGTCAGCAGGCGAAGCATATCCCCCTTTCGGTATCCAAGCAGAGCATAAATGCCCAATTCTTTCATCCGGCGGCGCATGAAGAAGTTGTTTGAGTAGAACATATAGAACACAACAAACGCCATGATAAATACCGCAACTACGCTGCACATCATTTCTACACGGCCATCCGACGAGATTTTTTCCATGATAACCTCGTTCATGGAAAAAGAGGTAAAGCAGAAATAAATCATCAAAACGAAAGAAACGGAAACAAGATACAGAGAATAAAAAGAAAAGTTCCGTTTCAGATTTTTTAATGCTATTGTTGCTAAATTCATATAATCACCCCCAGTTACCGCTTCTCGTCCTGGCGGGCCGATTCCTGCATGATAGCTTCATAGAAATGCCGCCGTTCAGCATCATGACGTTGTAGTTCAGAGATGATATGTCCATCTTTGAAGTAAAGGATGCGATCCGTATAGCTGGCAGCATAGGGATCGTGGGTTACCATGAGAATTGTGGTTCCCAAAGTATGGTTGACTTCTGTTAATGCTGTCAACAGTTCAGTGGCAGAACTGGAATCCAGTGCGCCGGTGGGTTCGTCCGCAAAGATTAGCGGAGGTCGTTTTACCATTGCACGAGCCGCCGCCACACGCTGCCGCTGGCCGCCGGACAATTCGCTGGGATACTTTTTTAGCTGGGAGTCAATTCCAAACAGTTCGGCCAGCTCTTTCACCTTTTTGTCAATCTCTTTTGCCGGTTTGTGCAGCAAAGTCAGCGGGACGGCAATGTTTTCTCTCACAGTCAAGCTATCCAAAAGAAAATATTCCTGGAAAATGAAGCCTAAGTTATTTTTACGGAAATCAGCGGCCTGTCCTTGACCGAGTTTTTCAATATGAGTTTTCCCCATAACAATATGCCCGCTGGTCGGAATGTCGATTGTAGAAAGAACATTCAGAAGGGTTGTTTTACCAGACCCGGAGGCCCCCATGATGCCCAGAAACTCACCCTTTTCAACTTCAAAAGAAACATGGTCAAGGCCGGGCTTGGGCTGGTTCTTATAAACTTTGGTTACATCCATAACTTGTAATAGCGTACTCATATACATTCGCTCCTTTCGTGGTACAACTTCAGTATAATTTTCCGCGAAGGAAAAGGCATGAGTAATTCGCGCAAATAGAAAATGCGTGAATTACTCATGCCTTCTCGTTTATAACAATGTAAAATTGATTTCGATAGTAGTGGTTCTTGCCGGGCGACGGCAAAAGAAAAAAAGCCGTCGTTCAGCAGGCAATCGCCATGCCCTATACTCGACCTTACGGCGGCTTTGACAAAATTAAGGCCGCCGTTCCTTATGCCCAAAGAGTGACGACCCTGTTTCAATGGTGACGGCGGCTTTAGGAGGGAGCCGCCGTGAAGCGAGAACAGCTTCGACATAATTCGGCAGGAATTTGCCTGTCAAAAAAAGCCTGACCGTCAATCGGCCCCCATCTGCTTATGAACAGGCACTATCGTGGCTGGTCTATAAGCGTCATAAGTCCTCTTTTAGCAGCGCCAGCCGCCGTTCTTCGGATGCTGGCGCTTTTGCTTGTCGTTTTTTCGGGAATTTCCCCGAAAGGTGTCGCCCGCCGCCTTCGTTTCGGTTCACCCGTCAACCAGTGAATTGAAACGGAGGTACATCATGCAGAAGATCAATCTTCGGGAACTGTATCCCGATGTGTATAAAACCGATGTCTTTGTGGACGTGGCCGAGGAAGTCGTGGCCGCGATCCGGGGCCAGGAGCAGGACGATGCCGCCTACGAACGCCGGAAGTTCCGGCACAAGGCCCACTACTCTCTGAACCGGGAGGATGGCATTGAAAACGATGCCCTCAACCGGCCGCTCACCCCGGAGGAAATCCTGGAGCAGAAGCAGCTGCGGGAGGAAGTGTACGCCGCGCTGATGCAGCTGACCGCCGTCCAGGCCCGGCGTATCTACGCCCGGTTTTACCTGGGCATGACGGTGGCCGAGATCGCCCGGATCGAGGGTGCTGACCGCCGCCGCGTGTGGGAGAGCATCCGGCGCGGGCTGAAGAAGCTGGCACGTCTGCTGGACACAGCCCGATAACCTGACCGCCGCACAGCGGCAAAAAAAGAGCCGGTGGGGGCAATTTGTCTCCATCGGCTTTTACTAAGGCGGCGCGGGAGCGGATGGACGCCATGCTGCCTCGCATGATGGAGGCGGCGGGCGTCACCGAGGAACTGAAAGCCCGTGACCCCATGCGCTGGGTGGGGCTGATGAACACGCTGAAAGCGCAGGCGGAGGAAATTGTTCTTACAGAGCTGATTTATCAATAGTTTTTGCAAGCGGAGGCTGCTACTTGCGGCCTCTGTTTGTTTTTACACTTCCGACATATCTTTTGCCTTGTGTCCTTCGAGCAAATAAAATATAATGAAAACATTGTCGGAGGTGCGAATATAGACTACATGACAATCAAAGAAGCCAGCGAGAAATGGAGCGTTTCGTCCCATCAAGTCAACTATTACTATGTTGAGGGCCGTAGTCCTGACGCAATATAAATGACGAAAATATAGCTGATACCAAAAGATGATGAAAAGCCTATTGATATGAAAACAAAGGTGGGCTTTTTGGCCTTGACGAGAATGAAGAAACAACTTAACATATAATTAGTTGCTGCTAACTGCAAGGGAGGGTCAAATGAGGTGAAAGAGATTCATGGAACAGAATGGTATGGTGAATATGCCACATTAAGTGATGAGCATAATGGTTATGTTCAAATAGAATATAAATGCAATGGAACGGGAAGTCTATATGACTATGCCCTTTTCCCCGGCATTAACTTAATTTTTATGGATTTTAACTGCTCAGATACTTTCTATGAGCCTATTCCTAATAAGAATATCATTGAAATCCGTCATTACCAAAAAGGACGCGTTGAGTTTGAGCTAAGAAATAATAAAGTTTTCCACATGAAAGAGGGAGAATTTTGCATCAATGCCCTTGCTAATATTCCTGCGGCCTATTCCTTTCCCTTTGGATATAGTGTAGGACTAAGCTGTGTGATTGATAAGGATTCCGTCGATGCGGAAACACAACAGATTTTTTCGTACTACAACATTGATGTTCTAAATCTCGGACGAGAATTAGAATTAGAAAAAAAGTGGTTTTTATGTCGGACACCACAGCGATTGTTACATATCTTCGACGAATTGTATGCTGCAAAAGGTGTTGAAGGGCGAGATTATTTTCGTATCAAATTATTGGAACTCTTTTACCATATCAAACAACTGCGGATTGAAGATCAATATGAGGCAACATATTATGCCAAAGAGCAAATTGAAATCATCAAACGCATCCGTCAAGAGCTTATAGAAAACCTGGACAAAAAACTGTCCATAGAAGAACTCCTGCGAAAAGAACCAATGAGCAAGGTCACATTTCAAGCTATTTTCAAGCAGATTTATGGTGATACGCCCTATGCTCATATCAAAAAGTATAAAATGAATCTTGCGGCTGTTTATTTGCAGGAAACAGATCAATCAATCACACAAATAGCTGGCGAGCTTGGATATTCAAATATTAGTAAGTTTGCGAAAGCATTTCAAGAAGTGTTTGGAATACTTCCAAAGGATTACCGCAGAGCAAAAAGGTGATTTAACTTTTGGGCTGTTTTTCAGATTCGTTTTTTCCTTTGGAGTAGTTAGAAGATGCAAACCGGTGTAGAATGGTAGCGTAGTTAGTTGTTGCTAACCTCGCTACCATTCTATTTTTAAGGAGGGTTCTTCAATGGAACAAACGTCGAAGAAAAAATTTGGCATTCGTGACATTATGACGATTGCCGCAATGATGGTGATTACCTACCTCGTCGCAATGGTTATCGGCTCTGTTACGCTACCGCTTCCGGTGGTGTACTTGTACGGTTCTGCTGGTATTGATGCTTTTATCGGAGCAATCTTTTATCTGGTCGCAGCGAACCGCGTCAACAAACATGGCCTTCTGTTTGCGTGGGCCGCAGTCTATGGGATAATTCAGGGCGTCATGGGTTATATGTTCCTGATTCCATATTTCCTGGTAGTAGCACTTATTGCCGAGCTGACCATGATTGGCAAGGATACATACCGCAATGCTGTCCGTAACCGGATCGGCTGGACGGTCAATGCCATCGGCAACTTTGTCGGTTGCGCCGTACCGCTGTGGTGGGCTTGGGACAGCTATCAGGAAATGGCAGCAAGCAGCGGGTTTGATGCAAATACTCTGAATATGCAGCTTTCTATGGTGACTTCTCCGGCACTGATGCTTTTGGGCGTTGCCATTACTGCGGTTCTTGCCATCCTCGGTACATTGTTCGGCCAGCGTCTGCTCAGAAAGCATTTCCAAAAAGCAGGCATTGTAGGATGATGGCCGAAGAAAAAAAGCAAAGGCGGATTGACCGGATTGACGGGCGCACAGTTCTTTTCCTGACGCTGTGCGCCTGCATCGTGACCTTCCTTACAACAAGTTTTTTAGGGCATGGGATTTTTACCTTTTGGATTTTTTTGATCCTCTGCTGGTTCGGCTTATATAAACAAGCCCTGGGATGCTTTGCGATCTATTTAGTGGCGATTGTATGGCTGATGATCGAAACAAAGTATCAGATCAGCATCCCCTCTCCGTTACTACTCAGCATGATTTACAAGCTGTTGCTTCCCGCTATGCCAGCTTATCTTCTGGCTAAAATCCCGTCCGGGAAACTGACAGCCAGCCTGCGAAAAATGCCGATCCCTACCCGTATCATGCTTGTATTGATTGTCATGCTCCGTTTTGCTCCGACTGTGCTACATGAATTTGGAGAAGTCAGGGAGGCCATGAAAATTCGTGGTTTCTTAAAATCGGTTGGCAATGTTTTGAAACATCCAATGGACACATTGGAATACGCCATTGTCCCGATGGTATTTCGCTCCTTAAAGATCGCGGACGAGTTAGCCGCTTCTGCCATAGTCAGGGGAATTGAAAGCCCCTACAAGAAAGAAAGTTACTATGTTAGCCGGATTGCTGCGCTGGATTGTTTTTTGATTGTTGTCAGCGTGGGAGCTACTGTGTGCTGCTGTCTTTTATAGGAGGAAAGGAATGGGAAAAGAAATAATGATCCGTGACCTGACCTTTTCCTATGGCGGGAACGGAAATCAACTGGAACATATATCGTTAGACATTGTTGCCGGAGAAGTCATTGTTATGACCGGCCCATCAGGAAGCGGAAAAAGCTCTTTGACAAGAGTGATTAACGGACTGATCCCCTACTTTTACGAGGGGGAATTAAGCGGGGATGTTTTTGTGGACGGGAAACCGCTGAAAGAAATTCCGTCCTGGGAGCGCGGCAAAATCGTAGGGAATGTATTCCAAGACCCCAGGAGCCAGTTTTTTGCCAATGAGGTTGCCGGTGAGGTTGCTTTCGGCTGTGAAAACTACGGTTATTCCCATGAGGAAATTCGGAACCATGTTCACCGAGCAGCGGCGGACATTAAGATTCAGGACATTCTGGATCATAGCCTGCACAGCCTGTCCTATGGAATGCGCCAGAAGGTTGCGATTGCATCGGCAGAGGCGATTGACCCGGAAATCTATGTCATGGATGAACCGTCCGCCAATCTGGATATTGCATCTACTTATCGCTTTGCAGACATTATCCGCGATTTGAAACAGCAGGGAAAAACCATTATCATCGCAGAACACCGGCTTTATTATCTGATGGATCTGGCAGACCGTTTCCTATGTGTGCAGAAAGGAAAAATTGTGCGGGAATTTACCGCACAGCAGATGAAAGCTCTGACTAATCAGGAAATCCAGACGCTGGGGCTTCGCACTCCTGACCTGCATCAGATTGAGCGGACAGAAATCCTGTCTGCGGCAACCAGCGAGGTTATCCTGGAAGTGAAAAAGCTGAACCACTCTTTTGGTGAAACGATTGTAGCAAAGGATATTGACTTTCAATGCCATCAGGGAGAAGTGATTGCCCTGATCGGCCCCAACGGAACGGGCAAAAGCACCATAGGGCGAATATTGGCAGGGCTTTTGAAAGAAAAATCCGGCGAAGTCGTTTTATTTGGAAAGCATTGCAGACCAAAAGGCCGCTTAGGAAAGGTCTGGTACATTCCCCAGGATTTAGACAGCCAGCTATTCGGTGAGGATTTGCTGGACGAACTGACTACCGGCGCTGAGGTCAGCCCAGAGCGGAAACAAGCGGCGGAAGAAATCCTGGAAGCCCTGGAACTGACGCCGTTCATCAAACAGCATCCCTCTACGCTGTCAGGAGGACAAAAGCAGCGGCTGGCTCTTGGCGTAGCTCTAATGCACGAAGCGCCTATTATCATACTGGACGAACCTACAAGTGGGCTGGATGGTACGAATATGCGGAATGTCAGCCGCGTGATCCGCAAGCTGGCGAAGATGGGGCGTACCATTATCGTCATTACCCATGACGCAGAGTGTGCGCTTGCCTGCTGTGAGCGGGCAATACGCCTTGAGAACGGCTACATTACCGATGATTTTCAAATCAATGGGGCAGAGCTTCTTTTAGAAAAAATTGGGTATGACCAAAAGGAGGGTTAGAAATGGCACAGCAAAACAAGAATCAGCCGAAGGCAAAAACCGGGCTGGCGCGTTGTCTGGAACTGGCCTCCGGCCATAAAGGGCTTGTGTTTCTATCAGGTTTTTTGGCTGCGCTGGCTGCAATTTGTTCTTTTGTACCTTATTTATCAATTTATTACATCATTCGGGAAATCCTGTTTGTTTACCCGGATATGTCGCTCTTGAATGTTTCTACAATCTCAACATGGGGCTGGCTTGCCCTGGTTGGTATTTTGGGGAACATTGTATTTTACTTTTTTGCTCTACTGTGTTCCCACATTGCAGCGTTTGGAACGCTTTATGAATTGAAGGTGGCCTTTGCCGACCACATCATGCACATTCCCCTTGGGTATCATTTGACCTTGGGCAGCGGCAAACTGAGAAAAATCATGGACGAAAACATTGAAAGCGTTGAGAAATTTATTGCTCACCAGCTCCCGGATTTTGTTGCCTCTTTGGTTGCGCCGCTTGTTCTGGTCATTATTCTTCTTGGGATCGACTGGCGGTATGGTGTGGTTTGTCTGGTCGGTATTGTTCTGGCTTTCATCGTTCAGTTTGCGGGCTTCAACGGCGAAGCAAAGGAAAAAATGCACCGTTTTCAGACCGCCCAAGAGAACATGAACAGCGCCTCTGTGGAATATGTGCGCGGTATGCCGGAGATCAAAGCATTTAATCAGACCGCAGATTCTTTTAAGCGGTTGAGCAAATCCATTACGGACTATACCTCTTTCGTGCTGGAGTACGCATTGGGCTGGCAAAACTGTATGCCTGCATTTACCACAATCATCAACAATATTTATCTGTTTTTAATTCCGGTGGGTGTTCTGATCGGGATGCACACTACGGATTTCAGAGAGTATTCGTTGACATTTATTTTCTACCTGATTATTGTCCATGCGATTTCTGGCATCCTAAATAAAATCATGTTTATTTCGGAGTCCTTTACGCAGATTGACGGCAGTGTAGAGCGCATGGATGAAATCTTGCGTATCCCGGTCCTGCCAGAAAAGAATACTTCGGCTGTTATACAAAACTATGACATTGCTTTTCAGGATGTCAGCTTTTCCTATGAAACTGATTCCCAAGTCAAGGCCCTGGCTCATGTCTCTTTCCTTGCGCCTCAGGGCAAGGTAACAGCCGTTGTCGGCCCTTCTGGTGGCGGTAAGAGTACCATAGCCAACCTGATCTCCCGATTTTATGATGTGACGGACGGAAGTATTAAAATCGGCGGTGTTGACATTCGGGATATTCCGCTGGATGCGTTGATGGATAAGGTTAGCTTTGTATTTCAGGATACATTCCTTTTTAAGCAGAGCATCTTGGACAATATCCGCATGGGAAATCCAGATGCTACGGAGGAACAGGTGATTGCGGCGGCAAAGGCGGCAAGATGCCACGAATTTATCGAGCAACTTCCAAACGGTTATCAGACTGTGATCGGAAGCACTGGCGTCCATCTCTCCGGTGGTGAACGCCAGCGGATTGCCATTGCAAGAGCTATCGTAAAGGATGCCCCCATCATTGTGCTGGACGAAGCAACCGCATTCAGCGACCCGGAAAATGAGTACCTGATTCAAAAAGCCTTTGAAAAGCTGATCCAGAATAAAACGGTTGTAATGATTGCCCATCGTCTGTCTACGATTCGTAACGCTGACCAGATTCTTGTCATGGAAAAAGGATGTCTGATTGAATCCGGCACCCATGACGAGTTGCTGAAGAAGGGCGGAAAATACGCACAGATGTGGAGCAGCTATACGGAGTCGATCAACTGGAAAATTAGCACAGGAAAGGCGGTGTGATCTATGAGTAAGCTGAAAGAAAAGTTAATGCTGTCGGAGAAAGGCTACTCCGACCTAAAAAAAGCGATTACAGCCTGCACAATAACCAATATTGCGCTGCTGCTTCCTTCAATGGTAGCCTGCCTGCTCTTTTGGGAGCTACTGAAGCCGTTTACCGAAGAAACAATTTCGTGGGTCGCACTGTGGAAGCTGCTGGGCCTGGGAGTGGTAGCGGCTATCCTGGTATTCCTGGCTGCGAAAAACGATTATAGGAAAACCTATATTGCCTCCTACAAGGAGGCCAGCACGACCAGACTTCGGATTGCAGAGCATCTTCGCAAGCTCCCTATGAGCTTCTTTAACACGAAAGATTTATCCGATATTACCACAAACATGATGGCAGATTGCAGCAGCATGGAATCCATGCTAAGCAGTACCATTCCGCCGCTGATTGCGAATATTATATCTGTCACCTTGACCTGTATTTGTCTGGCATTTTTTGACTGGAGAATGGCCCTTGCGATTTTCTGCACAATGCCGGTTACATTCCTCATTATCTGGTACGGACGCAAGCTGCAACTCCGTCTGTTTGACAAACAGGTAGATGTGAAATTGGAGGCGTCCAGTCAGATTCAGGAATACCTGGAAGGCATCAAGATCATCAAATCCTGCGGCCTTGGCGGTTCCCGTTTCTCTACGCTGGATAAAGCACTCCAAGCCATGAGAAAAATCGCCATTAAGGTGGAACTGGCCTCTGGTATTCTGGTTCAGGGAGCCAGCCTGATCCTGCAAGCGGGGCTTGGCATCACCATTTTCATTGGAACGGTGCTGATAACCGGAGGCGAGATTGAGCTGCTTCCTCTGTTGGTACTGCTCATGTTCTCCACGCAGATTTACGGCCCGATCCTTGCCATCCTTTCGCAGTTGACTTCTCTGTTCCACTTGGGAACTGTCACCAACCGTATGCGTACCCTGCTGACTACGCCTGCTATGGAGGGTGAGGACAAGGATGTATCTAAGTATGACATAGAACTGAAAAATGTCACCTTCGGGTATAATCAGGACGATGTTATCAAGGATGTGTCTTTCTCTATTCCCGCTGGCAGCGTAACGGCCCTGGTAGGGCCTTCCGGCAGCGGCAAAAGTACGATTTCCAAACTGATTGCCCGCTTTTGGGATGTAAGAAAAGGCCAGATTACCATTGGTGGTATGGATGTCAGAACCATTGAGCCGGAACACCTTATGCGCTGTATGTCCTTTGTATTTCAGGATGTGACCCTGTTCAACGATACTGTTTTTAATAATATCCGCGTAGGCAACATGAACGCTACCGAGGAACAGGTTATGGCGGCGGCAAAGGCGGCGTACTGTGACGAATTTATCCAGCGATTGCCGGAGGGTTATCAGACTGTCCTTGGAGAAAACGGCAGCACCCTTTCCGGCGGTGAGCGTCAGCGGATCTCCATTGCCCGCGCTCTGCTGAAAGATGCCCCTATCATTCTTCTGGACGAGGCAACCGCATCCCTTGACCCAGAGAACGAAGTTTTAATCCAGAGGGCCATTGCAAAACTGGTGGAGGGCAAGACGGTCATCATGATTGCTCACCGACTTCGCACTGTCGTGGATGCCGACCAGATTATAGTTCTGGAAGATGGCAAACTGGCGGAGCTGGGAACGCATAAGGAATTGATGGAAAAGAAAGGTCTGTACGAAAAACTGTATCATATTCAACAGGAAAGCCTCGGATGGGCCGTGTAATCATGAAACTTCATGTGCCCAGAGAGGAACATTTAGAAAGCATCTGTTAGAAAGAAAGGGGGCGCACTATAATTTTTTCTTTAATAGTCCGTGAAGCGATTGCGGAAATGCAAAAAAAGCAGGAACAAGAGCGAAAAGAGTTTATGAAGCCAGTAATAACCCCGTCCGGGGAGGACTACCTGGAAACCATCCTTGTTCTCCAAAAGAAACTCGGTATGGTACGCTCCGTAGATGTTGCCCGGCACATGGAGGTGTCAAAGCCCAGCGTGTGCCATGCAGTAGCTGTTTTGCGGGATGGCGGCTTTCTCACGATGGACGAAGATCACTTTCTCCATCTGACCGATGTGGGCCGCGAGGTTGCTGAAAAAATCTATGAGAGACATTGTTTCTTTACCGAGCAGCTTATCGCCGCAGGCGTTGACCCCAAAACTGCGGAGGCCGACGCCTGCCGGATTGAACACATTATCAGCGATGAGAGTTTTTCACGGCTGAAAGAGGCAGCCACACAGGAGCAAGAATAAACCGAATAAGCCAAGCGATCCTGCCCCGCAAGACGGGGAAA
>UMFX01019082.1_pt1 | contig 12626 bp, 10 predicted proteins | sample 1965131 | NCBI WGS metagenome assembly UMFX01 (sample SAMEA4836058, study PRJEB28245) | human gut metagenome | biome: gut microbiome; material: fecal sample | place: Denmark | collected 2008 | reverse complement strand
TTGCTCTATAGATGATTACTCATCTATTTTGCAACAGCCCCTTTCCGCCTATGGCAAACGAAAGGATTTAATTTATGAAAGTCCGATAAAAATGGCGTTTCGCGGTTGACGTCTTAAAAACTAAGACTTATAATGAAAATGCAATAAGTATCAGAACGGACTGACTGAGAATGGGAAATGACAATGATTAAGTTTCTGATAAAGGAAAAGTGTGTCAAAGTTTAATGAGTTGTCACAAAAACAGGTAAAATGTCTGGGAGATAAAAAATACCTGATTATCTTTTGGGCTTTTACAATAAAATTCAAACCGGTGAGAGGAGAAAGAGCATGAAGAATAAGTATGTAATGAGCAGATTGCTTGCATTAGGTATGGCTGCTACTTTGACTGCAGGCAATCTTCCGATGGTTGCAAATGCAGCAGATGAAACTGTAAAGGTTTCAGAAGCAACAGAGCAAAAAGCAGAAGACACAGAAGTTGAAACACAGGAAACAGAAAATCCACAGGCAGAGAATGTGGAACAAGTAGAAACTCCAGAGACAGAGACACCTGAACAAACAGAAAATCAAGGAACAGTAGAGAAAACTGAACAGACAGAAGCGGAAAACGTTCAGAATGCTGCAGTGCCACAGTTGAATACAGGTCTGATGCAGGCAGGAAAATATGATGCGTCAGGAAATTGGGTTGCGATGTCAGGAACAGAACTGTTGACAAATGATCAGATTATTTTCAACTTGAGAACAATGGTACCGGAGGGATTTAACTACAATTCTGCAAATATTTTAGTGGATGGTGAGTGGATCAGAGCTGATGAAGGTGGTTATGCGGTTGTAAATAAGACTTCAACAGTAACAAAAGTAGGAATGTGGTTGGAACAAAATGGTCAAGTAGTGCAAGAACCAGTGATGGCAGATGTAAATTATCACATTACAGTGGACCAGACAAAGCCGACAATTGATGAATTCCATATGTGGACAATGGAAGCAAATGGAAAGTATGAAGATTTTGAAAGTGGCGTAACAAACAAAGATGTTATGGTAGATGTTGTTGCAAATGATGATGTGGAAGTAGATTACGTCTTTTATACATCGTCAACTGGATCCACACCAGTTTTTGAAAAGATTCCAAATACAAATGAAAATGCATATCGTTACATTTTTAAAGAAGATGGAGTATATAATGGTGTAATCAGTGTAAAAGATAAAGCAGGAAACTATACAGAAAAAGCAGTGTCATTTACTATTGATAAAACAGCTCCGACTCTGGATGAACTCCATATGTATGCAATAAACGAAGATGGAACATTTGCAGATCTTGCAGATGGTGGAAAAACAGATAAAAAGGTTATGGTGGACGTTATTGCAAATGATAATGTAGAAGTAGATTATGTTTTCTATACATCAGAGGCAGGGGCTACTCCAGTATTTGAAAAAGTTCCAAATACAACAGAAAATGCATATCGTCATGTATTTGAGAAGCCGGGCACATACAATGGTGTGATTAGTGTAAAAGACAAAGCAGGAAACTACACAGAAAAAAATGTATCTTTTACAATTCAGGAAAAAAGAGATACATTGATGGTAATTAGCTTTGAAACACGTGATGGCAAAAAAGTTGGACAAGAAGTTGTAAAGAAACAAGGAATTGATGGAGAAGATGTTAATTTTGAACTGGGAAAAGATTTTCAACTTCCAACGGGTTATAAACTAGCAGAAGAAAATAAGGTAGAAACTATTACAGTACCAGCAGGAACAACTGGGGGACATGTAGTTCTTGTAGATAAAGGTGGTAATTCTTCTATTGTAAATGTTCAGTTTGTAGATGCAGAAACAAATGAAGTGATGGGTGGAGGAGACTACTTTGTAGATGGAGATGGCGATGGAATCTTCACACACAGAGAAGTAGTAGAATATGTACCGGAAGGATATGTATTGACAGAGGTTGGAGATTTCCAGGTATCAGAATCACCATTACAGCTCAGCGTAGTGAAAAAAGAGAAAGAGTCAGTTGTAAAGATCCAGTTTGTAGACTCTATCACAAATGAAGTGGTAGCAGGAGGAGACTATTTTGTAGACAAAGACCGTGACGGAATCTTTAATCACAGTGAAGTAGAGCAATGGGTGCCGGAAGAGTACAGATTAGTAGAGTTTGGAGATTTCCAGGTATCAGAATGTAAGGAAACACCATTACAGCTTACAGTAGAAAAGGTAAATAAATCTTCTATTGTAAATGTTCAGTTTGTAGATGCAGAAACAAATGAAGTGATAGGTGGAGGAGACTACTTTGTAGATGGAGACGGCGATGGAATCTTCACACACAGAGAAGTAGTAGAATATGTACCGGAAGGATATGAATTGGCAGAATTTGGAGATTTTCAGGTAGCTGAGTGTAAAGATACACCGTTACAGCTTAGTGTAGTAAAAATAAAAAATGATGTCAAACCAGATCCGGAGAATCCAGATAAACCAAATCCAGAAAAACCAGATTCAGAAAAACCGGGTAAACCAGATCAGGAAAAACCGAATAACCCAGATCCGGAAAAACCGAATAAGCCAGATACACAAAAACCAAATAAGAATAACACAAATGCAGATAAGAAGACACCGAAGACAGGTGATGATCTTCAAGCAGCAGGAGCATTTTCTGTTTTAGGAGCAGGAGCGCTTGCAGCTATTGCAGCGTTGCTGAAGAAAAGAAAATAATTCTCAACAATCTGTATAAAATAACATGTAACTTGTATTGCCAAAAATGCGGAGACTGCTTCTGCGTTTTTGGCAATCTTTTTGAAAAGAAAGAAGAGTGGATCAGGAAATTATGAGGAGAATCGTTCGAAAAATAGGAATTGTAATGGTGCTTTTTTGTTTGACTGTAATGTCAATGGCAGGGTGTAAGAAAGGAGAAATGAAAGAGGAAAATCAAGAAGTGGATAAATTCTTTTATAGTAAACTCCCAAAGACAAATCAGAAAGTATCTGAAGAGGAAGAAAAGAAAATTCAGAAAGGAATTGAAAACTGGGCAAAAACAGTTTTGTTGGCGGATAGTTCTGTTGGGAAACAAAATCAAAAATTGATTGAAAAGAGTTTTTATCAAAGTATTGCAGATGAGAAACAGAGGGAAAAGGTTAAAAAGGATCGAGATAAATTTTATAAGGGAAACGATGTAAAAGTGCAAAGTGCAGAGGCGAAAATTGAAAATGCTTATGCAACCGAGTATGATGGGAAAAGTATTGGAGATGTAACCTGTGATGTTGTTATCAAAGGGAAGAAAGATGGAAAGCCATTTTCTCGTACCTATCATTTAAAGCTTGCGGTGAGTTATGTGAATGAAGTGGTATCGGTATATGAAGTGGGAAGTATTTCATGGAAATAAATGAAAGCAGGAGCAAGGAAAGAGAACGTGCTGAATGACGAATGGTACATTTGATAGGAGAGCTTACGAGAAATAACAGGAGTAGAATAGACATATAGTATAGTAAGAAAAAATAAGGAGCCAGTATGAGAAAAAATAGAACATATAGTTTACTGGTTGCGGGAAGTTTATTGTTGTTTATTGGTGGGCTATTTTGCCTTCCGGGAGAAATTACTGTAAGCAACAATGTTTACGGAAAAGAATTACCGATTCAGTCGGTGGAAACAGAAGAGAAGAAGGCAGTGCTGACATTTGAGTGTGCATGGGATCACAGTAGTATAAAGGACATACTGGAGATTCTTGAGGATTATAATGTTCGTGCTGCTTTTTTTGTCACTGGGGACTGGGTGAAACAGTATCCGGAAGATGTTCGGAGGATCGTTCAAGGAGGGCACGATATCGGGAACCATTCGGCGACACATCGGAACATGGTACAGCTTGAAAAAGAGGAGATAGAGAAAGAATTAAAAGAGACACATCAGGCAGTAAAAGAATTGACAGGGAAAGAGATGAAGTTCTTCCGACCACCTTATGGTGCATTTAATGATACAGTGATTTTGACAGCAAAAGAAGGGGGCTATCTTACTGTGATGGGAAATATAGACTCCATGGACTGGAAAGATTATGGAGCGAAGACAATCTTACGGACAGTGATGGAAGATAAAGAACTGCAAGAGGGCTCAATCATCCGGCTAAACAGTGAGGCAAAATATACGAAAGAGGCATTGCCAAAGCTCATTGAAAGTCTGGAGAGAGAAGGGTTCCGGCTGGTGCCGCTTTCACAGATGCTGTATCAGGAAGCATATCATTTAGATGTGAAAGGAAGGCAGATCCCAGATGACAGATGATCAGCCTTCTTTTTTGAGAGGATTTGGACTGTGGACAGTCAGGATTTTTGTAATATGATTTGTCTTGTTGGACCAGTTATGAGGAATGCATGATGGGATGTGGACGGAATCACCGGGATAAAGCTGATAAGTGATACCATCAATATTCATCGTGAGGATTCCTTCTAAAATATAAATGAATTCTTCGCCGGTGTGATTGTAGAGTTCCAAAGTCTCTTTTTCTTCAGGAAGAGGAGGCATGATCTCTACAAGGCGCGGAAGCAGATCGAAACTGGTCAGATGGTCAGTCAATGCATATTCAATGATTTCCGAGTTGACGAGAGTAGTCTCCTTTTCATAGCTTCGCACGACATATTTTGTCTCCTGTGGTGAGGAGAGATCAAAAAAGGACGAGAGTTCAACTTCCAATACCTTGGCAATCTTTTCCAAAGAATCAATCGCAATACTGGTCAGTCCACGCTCAAACTGTGACAAAAAGCCGATGGAAAGACCGGTCTGTTCACTGAGATATTTTAATGTATATTTTTTTTCTGTTCGCAGTTCTTTGATGCGAAATCCGATGACAGCACTTTTATTCACATTGGATGCTCCATTTCTTTTTATTTCTGTTTCTATGATAAAGGATTTGCAGGAAAAAATCAATTCACGAGATATGAATTTTATAAAAAGTTAAAAAGCTTTTTATGAAAGAAGTAATTAAAAAATGTAAAATAATTTTATGACAAAATAAAAATACTGTGATATAATATGAAAAAATGATAAAAATTTCATTTTTATGAAAATATAGGGATGAATTTTAGCCATAAAAAGAAGAATCCTGACGGAAGAAAAGGTGGAGGGGATTATGAAATATCCTGAGATTATGAATATTCAGAAATATTCCATACATGATGGAGATGGAATTCGAACGACGGTCTTTTTTAAAGGCTGCCATTTAAAGTGTTGGTGGTGTCACAATCCAGAAAGTCAGAAATTTACGCCTCAGCTGATGTTCCATGCGGATCGGTGCGGCGGGTGTCATGCATGTGAACAGATCTGTAGTCACCATGCAGTGACGGTTCGGGATGGAATTGCGTGTACAGACCGGACAAAATGTGAACTTTGCAGAGAATGTCTGGATCATTGTGTGAATAATGCGCGAGAGATTGTGGGGAAGGAATACACGATTTCGGAATTGATGAAAGAAATTGAGAAAGACTGTATGTTCTATGAGGAGTCAGGAGGAGGCGTAACATTATCTGGCGGTGAGGTCATGGCGCAGGATATGGACTATATCGAGCAGTTATTAAAGAAGCTTAAGAGAAAGGGATACAATGTGGCAATTGACACATGTGGGTATGCACCGCAGGAGAATTATGAGCGCGTGCTGCCTTATGTGGATACATTTTTATATGATATCAAGACAATGGATCCGGAAAAGCATGAAAAATATATGGGGAAAGACAATGAATTAATTTTGTCAAATCTTCGTTTCATCAGTGAACGTGGGGCAAGGATTTATATTCGTATTCCGGTCATCGGTGGAGTCAATGACACGGAAGAAGAGATGGAAGCAATGATTACTTTTCTGAAACAATCCATTTCTGTCAGCCAGATCAATCTGCTCCCGTATCATAATATTGCCGGTGGAAAATATGATAAGCTGGATATCAGATATAAGGGGGAAGCATTTACGATTCCGCCGAAAGAACAGATGGAAGCATTCCAGAGACAATTTATCCAAAATGGATTTGCAAATACAAAAATCGGAGGTTAATTATGAGAAGAGGTATGAACGAAAGAATTCAGAAACTGAGAGAACAGAGTGTCAATGCAGTTCCGCACATTTATATGGAGCGTGCCGATCTGGAGACAGATGCGTACATAAAGTACGAAGGCTCTGTCAGTGTACCGGAGATGAGGGCACTGGCATTTAAGCACTTTATGGCAAATAAGACACTTTGTATTAATGAAGGAGAACTGATTGTTGGAGAGAAAGGGGACAGCCCGCAGTCGGCACCGACATTCCCAGAACTTTGCTGTCATACATTGGAGGACATGCATGTGATGAATGACCGGGATCTGATCAGTTTCAAGGTAACAGAGGAAGACTTAAAACTTCAGAAGGAAAAGATCATTCCATACTGGGAGAATCGTTCTATCCGTCATAAGATCCTTCACAATATGAGTAGACAGTGGAAAGAGTGCTATGAGGCAGGGATTTTTACAGAGTTTATGGAGCAGAGAGGACCGGGACATACAGTCGGTTCTGAGAAAATCTACAAAAAAGGATTTCTCGATTACAAGCAGGATATTATCGAGAGCAGAAACCGTCTGGATTTCCTCAATGACAAGGAAGCACTTGACAAGCGTGCACAGTTAAATGCGATGGAGATCGCCTGTGATGCAATCATTATCCTTGGAGAACGTTATGCAGCGCTTGCAAGAGAACTTGCAGAGAAAGAGGAAGATGAAGTGAGAAAGCAGGAACTGCTACAGATCGCGGCAAATTGTGATGTGGTTCCGGCATATGCGCCACAGACATACTGGCAGGCGATCCAGATGTACTGGTTCGTGCATCTTGGTGTGACAACGGAGTTAAATCCATGGGATGCGTATAGTCCGGGAAGACTGGATCAGCATTTGAATCCATTCTATGAAAAAGATACAGAGGCAGGAATTTTAGATGATGAGAAAGCGCTGGAACTTTTAGAATGCCTCTGGGTGAAATTTAACAATCAGCCGGCTCCTCCAAAAGTGGGAATCACATTAAAGGAGAGCAGTACTTACACAGATTTTGCAAATATTAATACCGGAGGGATTACACCGGATGGACAGAATGGAGTCAATGAGGTCAGCTATCTAATCTTAGATTGTATGGATGAAATGAAGCTTTTGCAGCCAAGTTCGAATGTACAGATCAGCAAGAAGACACCGATGAAGTTCCTAAAACGTGCCTGCGAAATTTCTAGAAAAGGATGGGGACAGCCGGCATTTTATAATACGGAAGCGATCATACAGGAATTGCTAAATGCAGGAAAATCTATTGAGGATGCAAGAAGAGGCGGAACGAGTGGATGTGTGGAGACTGGTGCATTCGGAAATGAAGCATATATTCTGACAGGATATTTCAACCTTCCGAAGATTCTCGAGATCACACTGCACAATGGTTTTGATCCGGTCAGCAAAAAGCAGCTTGGGCTTCAGACTGGGGAGGCAACAGACTTCCATTCTTATGAAGAATTGTTTGAGGCTTATAAGAAGCAGGTAGAATATTTTGCAGACATCAAAATGGAAGGAAGCAATATTATTGAGAAGATCTATGCAGAATATATGCCGGCGCCATTTCTATCTGTCATCACAAACGACTGCATTTCCAACGGAAAAGATTACAATGCCGGAGGAGCTCGTTATAATATCAACTATTTGCAGGGGGTAGGAATCGGTACGATTACAGACTCTCTGACAGCGATCAAATACAATGTGTTCGATGAGAAGAAATTTACGATGGAAGAGTTAATGGAAGCCATGGAACACAACTTTGAAGGATACGAGAAGATTGCAAATCTTGTACGCAACAAGACACCGAAATATGGAAATGACGATGACTATGCAGACGATGTGATGCAGGCAGTCTTTGACTTCTACTATCATACAGTGACAGGCAGACCGAACATGAAAGGCGGTACTTATAGGATCAATATGCTTCCGACTACCTGTCATGTGTACTTTGGTGAAGTGATGTTAGCAAGCCCGAACGGAAGACTTGCACATAAGCCTGTATCAGAGGGAATCTCGCCGGAGAAAGGTGCCGATATCTGTGGTCCGACAGCGGTAGTAAAATCTGCATCTAAAATGGATCATGTACGGACAGGGGGAACGCTTCTGAATCAAAAATTCACACCGAGTGTTGTTGCAGGGGAAGAAGGATTGACGCAGATGGCAAATCTTGTGCGGAGTTATTTTAATATGGATGGACATCATATCCAGTTCAATGTCATCGACAGACAGACGCTGATCGATGCTCAGAACAATCCGGAAGAGTATAAGGATCTGATCGTGCGCGTAGCAGGTTACAGTGATCACTTCCGCAATTTGAGCAAAGCACTTCAGGATGAAATTATTGAACGTACAGAACAGTCATTTAATTAGGAAAGATGCTTTTGAAAGCTTTTGTGAAAGGAGAAAGAAAACATGGAGAAGAAATTAGGGTTTATCGGTGCCGGAAATATGGCAAAAGCGATGATGGGTGGAATTTTGAAGAACGAGATTTTGTTACCGGAGGATGTGATCGCATCCGATCTATATCAGCCGGGATTGGAGCGGACGAAAGAGGAACTTGGAATCGCTGTGACAACAGAGAATCAAGAAGTGGTAAAGAAAGCAGAGGTAGTCGTTCTGTCTGTGAAACCACAGTTTTATGCAGCTGTGATTGAAGAAATCCGGGAAGTGGTGTCAGAGGGGCAGATTATCGTTACGATCGCGCCGGGACAGACACTGGAACATTTGCAGGAATTATTCGGAAAACCGGTGAAGATTGTTCGCACAATGCCAAACACACCGGCGCTTGTGGGAGAAGGCATTACAGGTGTCTGCAAAAATGAACTGGTGACAGAGGAAGAACTTTCTTATATTTGCAAAATATTTAGTGGATTTGGAAAAGCAGAAGTATTAAGTGAGAAGCTGATGGATGTTGTTGTGTCTGTAAGCGGAAGTTCTCCGGCATATGTCTTTTTATTCATCGAGGCGATGGCAGATGCGGCTGTCGCAGATGGAATGCCGAGAGCGCAGGCATATAAATTTGCAGCGCAGGCAGTTTATGGGAGCGCGAAAATGGTGTTGGAGACAGGAAAACATCCAGGAGAATTAAAAGATATGGTATGTTCTCCGGGAGGGACAACCATCGAGGCGGTGCGCGTACTAGAGGAGAAAGGATTCAGAAGCAGCGTCATCGAAGCGATGAAAGCGTGCGTAAAAGTTGCAAAAGAGCTTGGAAAGAAGTAAAATAGAAAAAAGTGCAGCAAGAAAGGGGTTACGCAGCGATGAAATACCATGCAGATGAAGAGAGATATAATAGGATGAAGTATCACAGATGTGGAAAGAGCGGGCTGAAGCTTCCGGCGGTGTCACTTGGACTTTGGCACAACTTTGGCACAATAGACGATTTTGAGACGATGCGTCAGATGTGTTTTACTGCTTTTGATCTTGGAATCACACATTTTGATCTGGCAAATAATTATGGTCCGCTTCCGGGAAGCGCAGAGACGAATTTTGGAAAGATCCTAAAAGAAGATCTTGGAAGTTACCGTGATGAAATGATCATCAGCACGAAGGCGGGATATGATATGTGGGAGGGCCCTTATGGCAGTGGCGGAAGCAGAAAATATCTGCTGGCAAGTCTAGATCAGAGTCTGCAGCGCATGGGGCTGGAGTATGTAGATATTTTCTATCATCACTGTGTAGACCCAGAGACGCCTGTGGAGGAGAGTATGATGGCGCTTGATGCGGCAGTGAAGCAGGGGAAGGCATTGTATGCGGGAATTTCGAACTATGATCTGGAACATACGATGCAGGCGATGGAGATTTTAAAGGAATTAAAATGTCCTTTCGTGATCAACCAGATTCGCTATTCGATCCTGGATAGGTGGATTGAAAATGATGGCCTGAAAACATTTGCGAACAAGAGTGGCTGTGGACTGATCGCATTCAGTCCGTTGGCACAGGGACTGCTCTCCGACAGGTACTTGCACGGAATTCCGGAAGACAGCCGTATTCGGAAAAGCGGAAGATTCTTAAAGGAGAGTGCAGTCACAAAAGAACGGTTAGAGCAGCTGGAGGCGTTGAATGAAGTCGCAAAAGAGCGTGGACAGACACTGGCACAGATGGCTCTGTCCTGGGTGCTTCGCGATGGAGATGTGACAAGTGTCCTGATTGGCGCATCCAAGCCGGAACAGATTCGGGAGAATGTAAAAATCGTTGAAAAAACAGAGTTCAGTGAAGAAGAGCTTAGAAGAATTGATGAATTGTCAAAAGCAGTCACAAAATAGCGGTGATTTCGTTGACAAATAAAATAGGGATTGTTATGATAAAAAACAGACGAGGGCGTTTTCCGTGCAGGAACGCCCTCTTTCTGGATTGCATAAAAGTAGCAGCAGAAAACTCGGTTTTGTCGGGGAGGAAGTTATGAGAACATATACGAAGGACGATATTATACAAATTGTGGAAGAGGAGGATGTAGAGTTTATCCGCCTTCAGTTCACAGATATGTTAGGAACATTGAAAAATATAGCGATCACAGCAAGTCAGCTTCCAAAGGCTTTGGAGTACGCATGTACGTTTGATGGATCCTGTATGGAAGGATTTATCTGGTTGGAGGAAGAGGATATGTATTTACATCCGGATCCATCTACGTTTGAAATATTTCCATGGCGGCCACAGCAGGGGAAAGTTGCCAGGTTGCTCTGTGATGTCTATAAGTGTGATGGGACACCATTTGAGAGCGATTCCCGCCAGATTTTAAAGCGGACGATCAAGCGGGCGCAAGAGAAGGGATACACGATGGAAGTTGGAAGTGAGTGTGAGTTTTTCCTCTTCCACATGGATGAAGAAGGAAATCCAACGACAGTGACACATGAGTGTGCAGGATATTTTGACATCGATCCGATGGATTTTGGAGAAAATACAAGGAGAGATATCGTACTGACACTGGAGGAGATGGGATTTGTGATTGAGTCTTCCCACCATGAAGTGGCTCCGGCACAGCATGAGATCGTTTTTCGGCACAGTGAGGCACTGTCTGCGGCAGATGATATTCTGACATTTAAGATGGTTGTGCGGACTATTGCGAAAAAGCATGGACTGCATGCAACATTTATGCCGAAGCCGAAAAGTGAGAGCGCCGGCTCGGGGATGCACTTGAATTTGACACTTCAGAAGGAGGGAAGAAATCTATTTTTCGATGAGAAGGATCCTTATGGATTAAGCAGAGAAGCCTATTATTTTATTGGAGGATTAATGAAACACATCGGCGCAGTGTCTCTGTTTACCAATCCGATCGTCAATTCGTATAAAAGGCTGATACCGGGATTTGATGCGCCGATTTATGCAAACTGGTCAGTCAAGAAGAAAAGTGCTCTGATTCGCATTCCATTTGAGAAAGAAGGGAAAAAATGGATAGAGTTAAGGAGCCCGGATGCATCCGCGAATCCATATCTGGCACTCGCAGTCTGCCTGGCGGCAGGAATGGATGGAATTGAGAGGAAAATCCTTCCGCCATCCTGCATCGACGAACAGGAATACAGGGGACGGAGTCAGAAACTGGAAGAAACATGCAGGCTTCCGAAGAGCCTTTTGGAGGCGGTGGAAGCGTTTGAGCAAGATGAACTGATGCAAAGTGTGATCGGGAAAGAATTATCGCAAAAATATATTCAGATGAAGAAGAAAGAATACCGGGAATACTGTGCACAGGTGACTGCGTGGGAGCTGGAACAATATTTGTATCGGATATAGGAAGCTATTCTGTCAAACGAAAAGATGCAGGGAGGGGTGAGCGTGAGCAGGATCATAGTGGCAATTCCGAAAAGGGAGACCGGAATACAGATTCGGAATCTGCTTGTCCGAAATGGATTTGATGTCATCGGAGTCTGCACTTCCGGCGTGCAGATATTAAACTATGCGGATGTTCTGGAGGAGGGGATCGTCATTTGTTCCTGCCAGCTCAAAGATATGATGTATGGAGAATTACGAGCGGATTTGCCGCAATCATTTGAGATGCTGGTGCTTACAACAGGAAGGTATCCGGTGGAGGAAACGGCACATATCAGGACGCTTTCTTTGCCTCTGAAAGTGCAGGAATTGTTAGAGCAAGTGCGGGCTATGGAAGAAATATTTGAGTGGCAGAGAAGAAAAAGGCGCGGCAGAAAGAGTGAACGAAATGAGAGACAGAATCAGATTATTTCCAGAGCAAAGGCACAGCTGATGGAAAAGAAAGAAATGTCAGAAGCAGAGGCACACCGATATTTACAAAAATACAGTATGGAGAGTGGGAACAGCCTGACAGAGACAGCGCAGATGATATTAGAGATGATGGAAGAGCGTCCATCAGAAAAATAAAAGAGAAAAGAGAGGAAATGCAGATGAAATTTACAAAAATGCAAGGATTAGGAAATGATTATGTCTATGTAAACTGTCTGAAGGAAAAAGTAGAATCGCCTTCGGAAATGGCACGAAGAGTCAGTGACAGACATTTTGGAGTGGGATCGGATGGATTGATTTTAATCTGTCCGTCTGAATGTGCGGATTTTGAGATGAAGATGTATAATGCGGATGGATCCAGAGGTGAAATGTGTGGCAATGGGATTCGCTGTGTTGGAAAATACGTCTATGATTATGGC
>UMFX01007237.1_pt1 | contig 12763 bp, 10 predicted proteins | sample 1965131 | NCBI WGS metagenome assembly UMFX01 (sample SAMEA4836058, study PRJEB28245) | human gut metagenome | biome: gut microbiome; material: fecal sample | place: Denmark | collected 2008 | reverse complement strand
GCGATGCAGAGACATTTTGATATAGTAGGTGAGAAGCTTGAGTACCTGCAGAAACAATTGGATAATTAAGAGAGAAAACTTCTGTTTATTTTAGCTGACATTGACCGAAATTATGCATTGAGCCGCTTGCGTACGTTTGGCTCGAATTTAAAAATTTCGGTAGAAATAAAGCAAAAATAAACAGAAGTTTTTCTATAAGAAAATGTCTGCTAATAAAAAATGTCTGTTAATTTACCCGATGTAAAAGCAGATATTTCTGCCGGGTAGCCATACCCCCTCGTATATGCCGCTCAGATTTATTGATATCTAAAATATCACGCACCTCTTCAGCGAGATGATGATCGATCTGTGGGAGACGTTCTGTAAGATCTTTATGTACAGTCGATTTACTAACTCCGAATTTTGTAGCAGTCTTTCGTACGGTAGCCTTAGAATCAATAATATATCTTCCTACTTCAATCGCACGTAATTCAATGTAATCTTTCATAATAAAAGTCCTGTCTTAAAATCTTTTTACCATCATATGAAAAAGATAACAAAGACATGCAAAAAACATTTCTGTTTTTGTGTCTATTCTATACTTATCATACGTAACCTACTTCTATTATTTATATGTTCAGTTCACTGCCTTCTGGAAAAAATGATACAAAAAAACACCGTTCTGATGGCTGATAGGAAACGGTGTTCTTGCGAGCAGTCACTATTGAAGGAGGAGGAGTGACTGCTCTATTGGATAATTTAATTGAATAGTTGAGACGAGATGAAATCGTATCACTCATCTTGGCTTAAGTATACCAATTTTCGATAAAAATGTCTATGCATGAGTTTGCCAAGAATAACCGTTTTTTTTCGTTTTTTCTTGGCATTATGAATAAATTGGGTTATATTGCATTGATAGGAGAACAATTATTATGAGCAAAATAACTAATTGTTCCTGAAAACAAACAAAAAATGACGGTTGAAAGACGTATAGAAAGGAATAAAAACGGAAAAAGAAAGTGTTTTACCGTTGTTTTTCTTTTGGTACAATAAAGACAGTAGAATAGGGAAAATAGAATATAGAAGAGAGCTGTGTTATCAATAAGTATTGCGGCTGATGGTAAAAAATGAAAATCAGAGTGTGTTTGAAAATTTTTTTGTAATTGAGATAGGTGGATTACTTTTTGCATTTTCAAATATACTCTGGAAAATAAGACTGGAAATAAGGGAGAGCAGTAATTGGATATGCTAGTAAAAAAGGAAAAAATATTTGACAATATCGTAGCAGTTTCTGGTACAAAAAAGGAAGCAATAAGAACGATAAGCAGACTTTGCGCAAAACAGACTATGTTGGATGCGACACAGTTAGAGGAAGCATTCTGGAAGAGAGAAGAGTGGGATTCGACAGGATGTGGTGAGGGGATTGCCATTCCTCATGCAATTATAAAAGAAATTGATGAAGTACAGTTATTTATTGTCCGATTTCGATATCCTATAGAGTGGGAGTCATTTGATGACAAAAAAGTAGATATTGCATTTGCGATTATCGCACCAGAAGAGAAGGGACAGGAAAAATATCTGGTGTTTTTGTCCAGGCTTGCCAGAAAACTTGTGGATGAGAAGTTTATTGCTGATTTTCGTAATTGCAGGAGCACAGAGGCAGTTTATCAGTATGTAAAGAATGAATTGGAATGATTTTGGAATATTTTAAGAATAATGTTCAAAGAGCAATTATAGAGGAAAGATATGAAAATAATTGGAGTTACCAAGTGCCCTACCGGAATCGCACATACCTATATGGCAGCAGCCCGCATAGAAAAGGAATGTGAGAGACTGGGCTATGAGGTGAAAGTAGAAACACAAGGCTCGCAGGGGACGGAAAATAAGCTGACCAAACGGGAGATTGCAAAAGCGGATTATGTAATCATAGCCGCGGATGTAGTAATTGAGGAGCCAGAGAGATTTTATGGCAAGTGGGTTTTAAAAACAAGAATCAAACCGTTATTAAAGAATACACAGGGTGTTTTTGAGCGGTTAGAACAAGATAGTTTCATTATGGGAGGGGCTTCTTTTCAAAATGAGAATAATCAAAACAGAAATGAAAACTCTGGAAATATAGAGAATTTTCAAAATAAAAATGCAAAAGATAAAAATGCTGAAAATACAGAAGATAAAAATATTGAAAACAGAGAAAAAAATGGAGATGCGGTAAACCAAAATATAACGTACCAAAATGCGATAAATAGAAGTAGAATAGTTGAAAATACGCAAGAAAATCAGAAAGCTGAAAAGATAGTCGGAAAAGGCTATAGGCAAGAACTGGAAAATGAACAGTCAATAGCTGGGAACAATAAAGCAAAACAAAGTGATAAAAATAATAAGAATAAGATAGTAAAAACAAAAAAAGAAAAAAAACAGGAGAAAGAGCCCAAAGATCTTTCAGATATTGATATTATAGGACAGCTTATGAATGGAGCCTCCTATATGATACCATTTGTTGTTGTGGGAGGGCTGTTAGTATCGCTGTCGGTATCAATGGGAGCACAGACTTCTGCAGATGGAACGGTTGTCTATATTGGTTTATGGAATAAGATTCATGCTATCGGGAATCTTGCCTTTACGCTGATGTATCCAATTTTGTCAGGTTTTATTGCTTTTTCTATTGCAGGAAGGGCAACCCTTGCTCCGGCGATGATCGGGGCGATGGTGGCAACAGATGGAGAGATTCTTGGAACGGAGGGAGGAACGGGATTTATCGGTTGTATTATTGTCGGCTATCTTGTTGGTTATCTTGTGAAATGGATGAACAGCTGGAATCTTGCTAAGGAGTTTAAGCCGATGATGCCAATATTTATTATTCCGCTGACCGGTGTCGCAGTAGTATCCGCTTTGTTTATATTTGTGGTTGGAAAGCCAGTTACACTGATAACGGATCTGTTAAACAGTTTGCTTGTGGAACTTGCGAAGAATCCTTCCAGTGCAGTTGTGCTTGGTATTATGCTTGGTGCGATGGTTGGCATAGATATGGGAGGTCCGATCAATAAGGTCGCCTTTTTCTTTGGTGTGACTTCAATTGCACAGGGAAATCTTCAGATTATGGGGATTGTATCTACTTCCATTGCAGTGGCTCCGCTCTCTATGGGAATCGCAGCAGTTGTTGGAAAAGATAAGTTCACACCTGAGGAAAAGAGTGCAGGAATATATACTATATTTATGGGAATCATAGGAATCAGCGAGGGGGCGATACCTTTTGCAGCTTCTGACCCCGGACACGTTCTTCCGGCAGTTGTTGCAGGTTCTGCACTTACTGGAGCGGCTGCTGCTGTGTGCGGCGTGACTTCGGCTGTGCCACATGGGGGCTTAGTTGTGGCTTTATTTAAAGCTACGAACTATATGTCATTATATTTTCTTTGTGTGATGGCAGGAACAGCACTTTCTATTGCAATCGTATTAGCATTTAAGAGACGACAAGAAAAAAATAGATAAAATTCCAGTAGATAGAAAACAACAGTACAAAGTTGACATTTTTTTCAAAAAAATACCCTTTCACATATTGAAATTGCAAGTAAAATGAAATAAAATCTTAAGTTAAGCACATCTTTTGTTCAAAAATAAGTCAAACTATGAGTTTTACATTTTTGAAGAATTTGATAGAATTTTTGGTGAGTGAGGAGTGGTTCGTAAACATGAGATTCACAAGACGGGATATGAAGATGATAGAGTACTTAAGAGATTATGAAGTTGTCGAATTTAAGGCTATGTCAGAGTATCTGGGAGTATCTGTAAAGACTTTGAAGAATCAGTTAAAGGAGTTGTCCGAGACACTGAAAGAATTCGGAGTGGATGTCCAGTTTGTTTCGAGTAATCAAATACTTGTAAAGGGGCATGAGAAGTTTGCGGAAGTGATGAGTGTGAGCATCCCTCGCTTTGAGATGGAATTTGAGAGAAGATTCCTCTTACTTCTGGTACTACATGATAATTTCCTTACCATACAGGAAATTGCAGATGAGCTTTTAGTAAGCAAGTCTTACGCAGAGAAGCATTTAGCGGCAATCATGAAAAAGTATCAGGAAGATATTCAGGCACAGCGGCATTATGGTATCCGCTATGCAGCATCCCAGAATAAGAGAAGAGAGGTATTTGTAAAGATACTTTTTCCATATTTATTCGGGGAGGATTACATCGTAGCTTTGGAGCAGTTTGATAGTCTCCATTTTCCACTGTTTCATTATTTTACAAAGGAACAGATGTTAAGGACAAGAGGAGCAATTCAGGCATTGCAGAGGCTGGAATGGTTTCAGCTTACTGATGAATCCTTGCAGCAGCTTTTCCTTTATATTTTGTTTCTCACGCGTCATGCAGACCGTGAGAATACAGAAAAGCTGGTTGCGGTACAGGAAGATTTTATTAATACGCAGGAATTTGACGGATTGTATGAATGGATACCTGGATGGTGTCAGGAATTTCGTCTGCCGGATTCTAAAGAAGAACTGCGATATATGTATACATTACTGTTATCGCTACGTAAACAAAAAATCGCCTGTCAGGACCAGATTATAGATAAGATGCGGCATCCGATTAAGGAGATTCTTAAAGGAATCAGCGAGAGACTCAGTGCAGATTTCAGCGAGGACGAAGATTTAATTGAGGGGTTATCTTCTCATATTTATACGACGATTCTTCGTGGAAATCATTTGGATGTTGAGACAGATGAATATATGTTAAAGTCCATGAAACGTCAGTATCCTTTTGGATTTGAGATGGCGGCCATTGCGGCAGATTACATAGCAGATATCTATAATCTGTCTATGAAAGAGAATGATCTTATTTATTTAGCCATTCATTTTCAGGCGGCGATAGAGCGAATGAAGGATGCGGGTGAGAAGACGAAAATTATTATTGTCTGTCATTTCGGTGCGGCAGCGGCCAGAATTATCCGCTCTAAAATCGAGAGAAAGCTTGTTGGTGTGGAAGTCACGGGAATGTATTCCCTGCAGGAATTTAAGCAGCTTAAGAATCCAGATTGCGACTGCATTGTGACAACCGAGCGCATTCTCAAAGCTGATTTTCCGATTATCTACATTTCAATGGCTCTTCCGGAGCGTGAGATGCAAAAGATTAAGGAAGGAATTAAAGAAATTCAGGTAAACCATTTATTGGAATTAAATATATTAGAAGCAATTATTCTTCCAATAGAAGAAAAAGATATGGAATCCGCAGTAAAAGCGATGGTACAGCCACTTTTAGAAGAAGATTTTGTAACAGAAGAATATTTGCAGTCTGTTCTCGAAAGAGAGGAGATGTCTTCCACAAGTTTAAACCACATTGCCCTGCCACATGGAAATCCGGCAATGGTTCAGAATACAAGACTTGTCATTGGAAGAATGAATCATCCGATTTTGTGGGATGATTCTAAAGTAAGCTGTGCATTTTTATTCGCAGTATCCTCAGAGATGCTCAAAGAAAAACCGATGCTTTTTAATACATTTTATCGGACGATGGCAGATCCGGAAGTAGAGGAAAGTATCAAAAAACTTCAGATGGAAAAGAATCTTCCAGATGAGGTTTTTAGACAAAAGCTGTTTCAAATATTGAGATAGAGTAACTAATAATTTCTAACAGGAGAGGAAAGGATGTGAAGTTAACATGGTAGGAATTATTCTCGCAACACATGGCAATTTTGCGACCGGTATCCAGCAGTCAGCTTCCATGATTTTTGGTGAACAGCCAAACGTGGCAGCCGTAACACTGCAGCCTAACGAAGGACCGGATGATGTGAGAAAGAAAATGGAAGAAGCAGTTGCATCTTTCGAAGACCCGGAACAGGTGTTAATTCTCGTTGATTTATGGGGAGGTACTCCATTTAATCAGGCTAATGGCCTGATCGCTGGTCACGAGGATACATGGGCAATTGTTGCTGGTCTTAACCTGCCAATGCTCATTGACGCTTACGCTTCCCGTATGATGATGGATACAGCACATGAACTTGCTGTTCAGATTTCCGGAAGTGCAAAAGAAGGCGTTAAGATTTACCCAGAAAGCTTAGAGCCAAAGGAAGAGAAAAAGGTAGCAGCTACTTCTGATGGACAGCCAAGGGGAGCATTACCAGAAGGAACTGTAGTAGGAGATGGAAAGATTAAATATGTGCTTGCACGTATCGACTCCCGTCTGCTCCATGGACAGGTAGCAACAGCATGGACAAAGACTACAGGACCAAACAGAATTATCGTTGTATCTGACGGTGTAGCACACGATGACCTTCGTAAGAGCATGATTCGTGAAGCAGCGCCTCCAGGGGTAAAAGCGAACGTAGTTCCAATCAGCAAGATGATTCAGGTAGCAAAAGATACCCGTTTTGGAAACACAAAGGCATTATTATTATTTGAAACACCGCAGGATGCTCTTGCAGCAATCAAAGGTGGAGTAGATATTAAGGAACTTAACATTGGTTCTATGGCTCACTCTGTTGGCAAGGTAGCAGTCAGCAAAGTATTATCTTTAGATGAAAAAGATATTGAGACATTCGAAGAACTTAAGAAGTTAGGCGTTAAGTTTGATGTTCGTAAAGTTCCAAGTGATTCTCAGGATAACATGGATGAAATCCTGAAAAAAGCAAAAGCTGAATTAGCAAAATAGTATTTAACAATTAATATTAGGAGGAAACGTCATGTCAATTATTTCAATGATCTTAGTTGTTATAGTTGCCTTTCTCGCTGGTATCGAAGGTGTTGTTGATGAATTCCAGTTCCATCAGCCTTTGGTAGCATGTACATTGATTGGTCTGGTAACAGGCAATCTTGAGGCAGGTATTGTTCTTGGTGGTAGTCTTCAGATGATCGCTCTTGGATGGGCTAACATCGGAGCTGCTGTAGCACCGGATGCAGCTTTAGCATCTGTTGCATCTGCTATTATTCTTGTTCTTGGTGGACAGGGAGTAAAAGGTGTAAGTACAGCGATTGCTGTAGCTATCCCTCTTGCTGTAGCAGGTTTATTCTTAACAATGGTTGTTCGTACTCTTTCTGTAGCATGTGTTCACCGTATGGACGCTGAAGCTGAAAAAGCAAACTTCAAGGGTATTGAATTATGGCACATCATTGCCATTTGTTTACAGGGACTTCGTATTGCAATCCCGGCAGCATGTCTTCTTGCAATCCCTACTGAAACAGTACAGAACTTCTTACAGTCTATGCCTGCATGGTTAACAGATGGTATGTCCATCGGTGGTGGTATGGTAGTAGCCGTTGGTTATGCAATGGTTATCAACATGATCGCAACAAAAGAAGTTTGGCCATTCTTCGCAATCGGTTTCTGTCTGGCAGCTATTTCAGACCTTACACTGATCGCACTTGGTGCAATCGCTCTTGCAATCGCTTTCATCTACATCAACTTATCTGAAAAAGGTGGAAACGGAAACGGTGGCGGAAACGTTGGTGATCCACTCGATGACATTTTAAATGACTATTAAGAAGTAAGGAGGGTATAGAAATGGCAGAAGAAAAAATTACTTTATCAAAACAAGATCGTCGATCTGTTGCACTCCGCTCTACTTTCCTTCAGGGTTCATGGAACTATGAACGTATGCAGAACGGTGGATGGTGTTTCGCCATGATTCCGGCGATTAAGAAACTGTACACAAACAAAGAAGATCAGAAGGCAGCTTTAAAGAGACACCTTGAGTTCTTCAATACACATCCATATGTAGCTTCTCCTGTACTTGGTGTAACACTTGCCTTAGAAGAAGAGAAAGCAAACGGTGCGCAGGTAGATGACGCAGCTATCCAGGGTGTGAAAGTAGGTATGATGGGACCTTTAGCCGGTGTTGGTGATCCGGTATTCTGGTTTACTGCTCGTCCGATGCTTGGTGCGTTAGGTGCATCCCTCGCTATGGGTGGAAGTATCTTAGGACCAATCTTATTCTTCGTATTATGGAATGTGATCCGTTGGGCATTCATGTGGTATACACAGGAATTTGGTTACCAGGCTGGTAGCAAGATTTCTGAAGACCTTTCTGGCGGACTTTTACAGAAAGTAACAAAGATTGCATCTATTCTTGGTATGTTCGTACTCGGTTCGCTGATTGAACGCTGGGTAAGTATCAACTTTACTCCAGTTGTATCAAAAGTAACATTAAGTGAGGGTGCTTACATTGACTGGAAGAGCCTTCCAGCAGGAGCAGAAGGTATTAAGACAGCAATTTCCCAGTATGCTTCCGGAATGGCTTTAGAGCCTACAAAGATTACAACATTACAGGATAACTTAGATTCCTTAATCCCAGGTCTTATGCCATTATTACTGACACTGTTATGTATGTGGTTACTTAAGAAGAAAGTTTCTCCTATCGTAATCATCCTTGCATTGTTCATAGTAGGTATCTTAGGACATGTAGTAGGTATTCTGTAATTTAAGTTTAATTAAAGCGGAATAAACAATACAAAGGGGGCTGTGACAAAAATATTTCCGATATTTTTGCACAGCCCTTGCTATGTTATGTATACAAAGGAGGATGCATAATGGCACAATCACTCAATACTAAAGTGGATCTGGTTATGGATGCCACTTCCTTTCACGGAATGAATAATTACGGAAAAATTATGATTGGCGACAGAGGTTTCGAATATTATAACGAAAAAAAGATGAATGACTATATCCAGATTCCATGGGAAGAGGTTGATTATGTCATAGCATCTGTTATGTTTAAGGGCAAATATATTCCTCGCTTCGCCATTCAGACAAAAAAAAGCGGAACCTTTACCTTTGCAGCAAAGAAACCAAAAGAACTTCTTCGTGCGGTAAGAAATTATGTTCCATCTGACCATATGGTTCGCTCCTTAAGCTTTTTTGACGTGTTAAAAAGAGCTTTTAAAAAGTAAATATCAGTGACATCAAGTTAGGGACAAAATACCTTTTGACCTTAACATTTTATGATGGAAGTATTATAATGATTCTGATTGAAACGATTCAGAAAACTTAAAAGTACTTTTTGCTAAAAGGAGAACGAAGATGGCAATTTTAAAATTAAAACCAAGCGGAAAAGATTACATTTGGGGTGGACATAAACTTGTAGATAACTACGGAAAAGAAATGACAGGTGACAGACTCGCAGAAACGTGGGAATTATCCTGTCATCCAGATGGTCCAAGCTTTGTTGCAAATGGCGAAGATGCCGGAAAGACATTAAGACAGTATATTGAGGAACATGGAAAGAAAGTACTTGGAACAAACTGCGAGCGTTTTGAGGACTTTCCAATTTTAACAAAATTCATTGATGCACAGGATAACCTTTCAATCCAGGTACATCCAGATAACGAGTATGCCTTAAAAAATGAAGGGCAATATGGCAAAACTGAAATGTGGTATGTAGTGGATGCAGAAGAAGGTGCTTATCTCTATCATGGATTTAAAAAAGAAATCAGCAAAGACGAATTTGCAAAAAGAATTGAAGAAGACACTCTTCTTGAAGTGTTGAATAAAGTACCGGTCCATAAAGGAGATGTATTCTTTATCGAAGCCGGAACCATTCATGCAATCGGTAAGGGACTTATTATTGCAGAAATTCAGCAGAACTCTAACGTAACGTATCGTGTATATGATTACGGAAGAGTTGGAAAGGACGGAAAGAAGAGAGAACTCCACATCGAGAAAGCTTTGGACGTAACGAATCGTGCACCGGCGAAAAAGGATGGAAGCCATTATCCACATATCGCAGACTGTGATTATTTTACAGTAGATAAGCTTAACCTCGATGGTAAAACCTTTAACAAAATGGAGGGAACTGTTTCGGAAAAATCCTTCTTAAGCATTCTTGTACTTGACGGCGAAGGAGAAATTACCAGTAATGGTGAGTGTGTATCCTATAAAAAGGGAGACAGTATTTTTCTTACCGCCGGAAGCGGAGAATATAGCGTAGAAGGTGTGTGTGATGCACTTTTAACTACAATAAGAGAATAGGGAATTCTGGTTTGCCGCAGGCAAGGTAGACGCTCCTAAGAGAGCTGTTTTTTTGCTGTTGGAAAGAAATCAGAATTTTATGTCGAGAGATTTGAGGATTTTTCAGAGGATTACGATTTTATGAAAGTATAGTATAATAGCAAAAGTATAGTACTCTCATTCGCATTTCCTGATTCTCCATCACTAATTTGTGGGAGTAGAATACACAGAAGCAGAGAAAAAATTGTAAGTTAAGACTTAGAAAGAACAGAAGTCTCGAAGCTCCTAATATGTAAAAATGCGCCTTAGAGCAAGCTCTTAATGCGGACGGGCATTAAGAGTGCAGTGATACGAAGCATTTTTACATATTAGAGGTTTCGGGACTTCGTCTGTTTATTCCCACCTCCTCACTAATTTAAAATAATTTATTGACATAAAGCGTAAAAGTTGCTATACTGTAAATCATATTAAGACTGTAGGAAAATCGTTGAACAAAAATAGTACCTTTTATCCACAGCATACCAGAGAGTCGGGTCAGGTGGAAGCCGATATGTGAGGGAAGAGGGAATGGATTTGGGAGATGCAAGGTGAAAGTAACAGTAGCTGATGCCGCGTCCTCGCGTTACAGGGGTAGGATATCGATGGAAGTTATAAGAGAGCTTTTGTCCGTATCGGATTTAGAGAGAATAACATAGAATTATCTGGAAGAATCTTTGTATATGTTGTCTGGCACATCTTAGGCAGAGCGGATGGCAGGAAATGATTTTTTAAGAATGATTTTAAGTGATTAATTAAGGGTGGCACCGCGGAATATTTCGTCCCTGACGTTTTTTATGAACGTCAGGGATTTTTTTATACTATTTTATCGCCTACAGAAAGAAGGGAGTACATATGAAGCGTATAAGAAGGGCATACAGTAAAACAGTCAGTCTTATTGATGAGACAGCAGTACAGATTTATGGAAGTTTTGTAGGGAAGAGAAGAGGATTTCTTCTTGAGAGTTACGATAAAAATAACGGGCGGTATGTTTTTATAGGCAAGGACCCGGAAGAGGTCATTACAAGTAAAGAAAACGGGCTGCTTATTGCAAGGGCAGATGGCATAACAAAAGAACTTAACGGGAATCCGGTGGATCTTTTAAAAGAGTATTACAGTGATTTTGAAATCCATAAGGATGATGAACAGCTTGCGTTTACAGGCGGTCTTGTCGGTGGTCTTGGCTATGATTTTGTAAGGTATAAGGAGGAGCTGCCGGATAAGAATCCGGATGAGATTGGAATTAGTACGATTTCATTGATGCTTGTTACAGAGTTTTTATCTATTGACCATTTCGCAGAAACAATGACAGCGGTTGTTGTGGAGGATGATACAGAAGCAGGAAGAAAGAAAGCGATGTTCCGCTGTGAAGAAATGGTAAAGGAAGCGTTTGCGAATATCCAGAAAGATGAGAAGTCAGAATTTCAACCAGATGGAAAGATTATAAAGCAGTCAGATACTTTAGAAGAATATAGTGAAAAAGTAAATAAAATCAAACAGTATATTATAGATGGACATGTATTCCAGACGGTACTTTCCCAGAGATGGACGATTGAGACGAAACAGAAAGGTTTTGATCTGTATAAAGAATTAAGAGAGATCAATCCTTCTCCGTATATGTATTATTTTAATTTTGAACAGTTTGAGATTATCGGAAGTTCTCCGGAGATGCTTGTTAAGCAGAAGGATAATAAGGTGTTGACCTGTCCGATTGCGGGAACAAGACCTCGTGGAAAAAATGAGGCAGAAGATCAGCTGCTTGCGGATGGATTGATGAAAGATCCAAAGGAGAAAGCGGAGCATGTGATGCTTGTTGACCTTGCAAGAAATGATATGGGGCGCATCGCAGAGTTTGGAACGGTAAAGGTAAAAGATTTCATGCATATTCAACGATATTCGCATGTAATGCACATTGTTTCGCTGGTAGAGGGAAGAAAAAAAGGGGAGTTCCATCCGCTTGATCTTGTAAATGCTTTTCTTCCGGCAGGAACTTTAAGTGGAGCGCCGAAGGTAAGGGCGATGGAGATTATTGATGAACTCGAATCCGTAAGAAGAGGACTTTACGGTGGAGCGATCGGTTATATTGATTTTAACGGCGATATGGATTTCTGTATTACGATACGAACGATGATTAAAAAAGGGGATAAGGTTTATATTCAGGCAGGAGCAGGTATTGTAGCAGATAGTGATCCGGAAAGTGAATATAACGAATGCTGCAACAAAGTAAGGGCGCTTGCCAAGGTATTAGTTCAGGAGGAAAATTTATGATATTGCTGATTGATAATTATGATTCTTTTACCTACAACTTATATCAGTATATGGGAATCTTTGAAAAAGACATTAAGGTTGTTCGAAATGATAAGGTGACGATAGAAGAAATAGAACAGTTAAATCCGGATAGAATCGTTCTTTCACCGGGACCGAAAAGTCCGAAAGAAGCAGGAATCTGCATAGATGTTGTAAAACATTTTTATCAGAAAAAGCCGATTCTTGGTATCTGTCTGGGACACCAAAGCATCGGAGCAGCATTTGGAGCTGAAATTGTTCATGCAAAGGAACTGATGCATGGAAAACAGTCTTTGATCACACAAGATGGAAGAGGAATTTTTGAAGGAATTCCAAGTCCGGTGTATGTAGCAAGATATCATTCTCTTGCGGTAGATGAAAAGACGCTGCCGGACGTTTTTGAAATATTGGCAAGAACAGAAGATGGAGAAATTATGGCGATGCAGCATAAAGAATATCCGTTAATTGGAATTCAGTTTCATCCGGAATCTATTTATACCGATCATGGCAAAAAGATGATAGAGAATTTTTTGAA
>UMFX01016309.1_pt1 | contig 12812 bp, 10 predicted proteins | sample 1965131 | NCBI WGS metagenome assembly UMFX01 (sample SAMEA4836058, study PRJEB28245) | human gut metagenome | biome: gut microbiome; material: fecal sample | place: Denmark | collected 2008 | reverse complement strand
CTGGCGGCGCTGGATTTAAAGCTTCGTAAGGAAATGCAGTATGAGCTGAAGCGTATCCAGCAGGAGGTCGGTATTACATTTATCTTCGTAACGCATGATCAGGAAGAAGCACTTACGATGTCGGATAAGATCGTCGTTATGCAGAAAGGTGAGATCCTTCAGATCGGAACCCCACAGGAGATCTACAATGAGCCGACGAACCGTTTCGTAGCAAACTTTATCGGAGAGAGCAACATCATTTCCGGAAGGATGATTGAGGATTATAAGGTTCGTTTTGATGATATTACATTCGACTGCGTGGATCATGGATTCAAGGAGAATGAGCCGGTGGATGTCGTGATCCGTCCGGAGGATATTGATATCGTGGATGTAAAAGACGGAAAGATGACGGGAGAAGTCTTAAGTGTCCTGTTCAAGGGTGTGCACTATGAGATCATGGTAGAGACCGTTCCGGGAACGAGCGTTACGGTCAACATGCGTGTCATCCGCAATCATGACGTAACCAGTGAAGACGGAAGCGAGAAGATCAGTGCCAACAACTTCTATGTAGACGTAGAAGATGTAGAGAATCTGGATGATAAGGAAATCGTCGCACTGTCGAATGCACAGTCATGGGAGACAGAGACGGATGAGTACATTTCCATTGCAAATATTGAATATGAACTGGAAGCAAAAGAAGGACAGTATCCGGTTACATTCAGCACTTCAAACGGAACCAGCATCGAGAGAACCATTTTCGTAGTCAACCAGCCGTTCGTTAAGAATGAGAAGGCAAATGAAGGTGTTATGGCGTTCAACTTTTTCAAGACGGTAGACGAGATCACAGAATCTCAGGCACTGGATACAGATCTTAAGACCTGGGCAAATGCACAGGGATGGAAGCTGACGGATGAAGACCAGAGTGTGGACATCAGTGTAGACTATGATTTTGATCCGGAAGAAGTAACAGAAGGCGTGTATGAGATTACATTTTCCACTACGGGACGTGAGTTCAAGATCCATACAACGGATTATTCGGAGGAAGGACAGGAGGTCGGCCTGACATTCTTCCCGGAAGATATCCACGTTATGCCGAAGGTGGTATTCTAAGATGAAGAAATTTTCACAGTTAGCATTTCCGTATATCGTGTGGGCAATATTGATGTTAGTATTCCCGATGGTCCTGATCGCACTTTATTCCGTGACAGATCAGGGAAACAGCATCTTATCGTTCACATTTACACTGGAACATTATGCCAAATTTTTTACCGACCCGGATTTCTTATTGATCCTCTGGCGTTCCATTGTAATTGCGGTGAAGACAACGGTGATCTGTCTGTTGCTGGGCTATCCGATTGCATATTATATTGCGCGCAGTGAGCAGAAGAAGCAGAATGCGCTGATCCTTGTGATCACGATCCCGATGTGGATCAACATGCTGGTAAGAACGTATGCATGGATCGGACTCTTAAGCGACGGCGGTCTGATCCAGAGAATCCTGCATATGGTGGGACTTGGAAAGGGATCACTTCTTTATACAGAAGGGGCAGTGCTTCTTGGTATGGTATATAACTTTCTGCCATTCATGATCCTGCAGATCCAGACGTCACTTAGTAAGATGGACAATTCCTTGCTGGAAGCGAGTGCAGACCTTGGGGCAAGCCCGGCGCAGACATTTAAGCGTGTGACACTGCCGCTTTCCGTGCCGGGAATCATCAACGGGATTACGCTGGTATTTCTTCCGGCAGTCAGTTCTTTCTTCATACCGAAGCTGCTCGGCGGCGGTCAGTATTTCCTCATCGGAAATATGATCGAGAACCAGTTCATTACGGTTGGAGAGTGGAACTTCGGAAGTGCCATTTCCATGATCATGGCGGTCATCATGATGGTACTTATGATGGTTGTCCGTAAGATCGAGATTCGTAACCAGGGCGGAAAGGGGGTATAATCGTTATGAATAAGGGAAAACGTCCAATTGGGAAGATCCTTATGATACTGTCGGTTGTATTCTTCTACCTTCCGATCCTGTACATGATTATATTCTCATTTAACGATGGAAAATCACTTACAAGCTTTACCGGATTTTCGCTGCGCTGGTATAAGCATATGCTGGAATCGGCAGATATGATGGATGCACTGTCGACGACATTCAGTATCGCGCTGCTTGCGACATTTATCTCAACAGTAGCGGGAACAATTGCAGCGATCGGAGTCAGCAAGTCGAAGAAACTGATACGTGACCTGATGGAGCAGGCGAATAACCTGCCAATCATGAACCCGGAGATCGTAACTGCGATTGGATTCATGTTATTATTCATCACATTCCATGTGGAAAAAGGATACGTTACCATGCTTCTGGCACATATTGCATTCTGTATACCGTATGTTATGTTATCGGTAATGCCGAAGATCAAGTCACTTGATCCGAACCTCGCAGATGCGGCGATGGACTTAGGTGCAACACCGTGGCAGGCACTGACGAAAGTTGTTGTGCCACAGATCACGCCGGGAATCGTAGCCGGTGCATTGATCGCATTTACCATGTCAGTGGATGATTTTATTATCTCTTACTTCGTAACCGGACGTGGTGTGAAGAACTTAAGTATCATGGTGTATACAATGAGTAAACGTGTCAACCCGAGTATCAATGCAATCTCGACACTGGTGGTTGTGATCATCACGATCGTACTTGTGATCATCAATGCTGCACCGGCACTTTTTGCAAAACGTGCGAAGAGAAACAGCATCGGCAGACGAAATGTACTGTTACCGGCAGTTGCGGTTGCGTGTGTACTGGCGATCGTAGCCGGAGTTGTGACATATAATAACAAGAAACAGCCATTGCCATTCGAGGGACAGACGCTTCGTATCTACAACTGGGGCGAGTATGTAGGTGAACATATTATCCAGGATTTCCAGAAAGAGACAGGGGCAACGGTACTTCTTGAAAATTTTGATTCGAATGAACAGATGTATATTAAGGTTGCAAATGGAGAAGCTTACGACATTCTTGTACCAAGTGATTATATGATCCAGAGACTCATTTCCGAAGGATATTTACAGAAATTGGATAAGTCGAAACTGAACTGTATGGATAAATTATATGATGCGGTCAAAGGACTTCCGTATGATCCGGAGAATGAATATTCTGTTCCGTATTTCTGGGGAACAGTCGGAATCGTGTACGATAAGACAAAAGTCGACATCAAAGACCTGGAAAAAGAAGGCTATAACATTTTCCTGGATCAGAAATATAAAGGGGACATCTACCTGTATGACTCAGAGAGAGATTCCTTTATGATGGCATTGAAGGCATTGGGATATTCGATGAATACGTCTGACGAAAGCCAGATCCAGGAAGCGTATAACTGGCTGGTTCAATGTGTACAGACCATGAAGCCGGAGATCGTTACCGATGAGATCATTGATAACATGGCACAGGGAAGGAAGGCACTTGGTCTGATCTATTCCGGAGATGCGACATATGTGATCAATGAGAATGAAAACATGGGATACTACATGCCGGAAGGCGGAACCAACCAGTGGTCCGACGCCATGGTCATTCCGAAGAATGCGAAGAATCCGGAACTTGCACATGCATTTATCAATTATGCAAGTGATTATGACGGAGCTTATGACAATTCAAGTTATGTAGGTTATACATCGGCGAATAAGAAGGTTATGAAAGATCTGTATGGCAAGGGCGGAGAGTTCGAAGGAATCGATGCTTACATGCCGAGAACAGATAATAAGAATGATGAAGTCTTTGAATATAATGAGGAGACGAAGAAAGAGATCAGTAATCTTTGGAGTAAAGTGAAGATTGCGGCTAGTAATACGAATTAATAAAATGGGACGGGGGATTTTTAAAAATCCCCGTCCCATTTTTAAAATAAATACGCTCGAATCACATCAAACGATGCCGGCCCAACATCCAGAACCGCCTTATGAAACCGCATCTGCGTAAAGTTATCTTCCCACTTATCCACAGCATCTTTCTTAAGTTCCAGAAATTCCAGATATCCAATATAGTATTTTAAGTAATTAGCCGGGTCGGCAATGATCAGATCATAGATATCCTCAATGGTCGCGTCATCCGTTATCCCATAAGTGTGGAAAAATGCTGCCGCATCGGCAAGTTTCCAGCCGTCATAATGAATTCCCATATCGGCAAGTGCATATAGTCCCAGAATGACAGAAGAGTTGCGTTGAAATATTGTGGCCTGTTCTTTGGTCAGTGTGGAAAAGTAGTAACTCATCATTTCACTGTAAGTGGCCCATCCCTCTGTGTAGCCGCCGTAGTTCAGTACACAGCGGATTGGATTGGGATGAAGGCTTGCGTAATAGACATTCTGGTATAAATGTCCGGGGTAGCCTTCATGGGCGAAGGTGGTGAAGAGAGAAAGGTTGTCGGTGATGTGCCCCTTGTTAATGTAGATTACATTTTCGGAAGTATTGTCGATGGCCGGGATCATGTAGAAAGCCGGACTTAAGTATTCTTCCATGGATTTCTGGACGTATTTGATCTGTGTATGAATCTGTGGATATGGTGGAAAATCCTTTGTAATCTTGTTTGATAATGTGGATAAAATCTTTTCAGGATCAGATTCGGAGAGTAGAGTACCTTGTGAGCCGAAAATGTCGGAGGTTACGGAAGATGAGCCAGAGGAGGAGTCTTCTGTCAACACTCGCTGCATAACTGTAAGATCCGAAAGAATCTGTGCATTCGTAAGGTTTTGCAGTTCTGCAATACTGCGTGAGGAACCAGTCTCACTTCTTACCAGATATTCGTAGTAAGTCCGGCCATTTGGAAGATAGCATAGTCCGTTATTATTCTTACCGGAGTTGCGAAGCTCGGACAGGCCGGAGATAAGCTGTTCATAAGACGGGAAAATATATTTTTTTATGTAGGCGCTGTTCTGCCGGGTATAGGCTTTTCGTTGTTTTTCGGTGAGGCCGCTGTTTTTTGTGGAAGCAAGTTCATCCAGCCGTTCTACAAAAGAAGAATAGAGATAATTACTCTCTTTTAAATGAACGAAATCCCGGCATTCTTTGATGATGGAGTCGGCAGTATAGGATGCCATAAAAAGGCCGGATTCGGATTTTGTGTGTTCAAAATTCAGGATAGATCGGAAATATTCCGGTGTTTTAGTAAGAAGCTGCAGATAGTTTTCAATATCGGAGATCTCATAAAAACGGTATTCTGATAAGATGACCGGAAGCTGTGACTGAGTTCCTGTGAGAGGTGCAAGTGGTTCGTCGTAGAGTGTATAAGGGGACAGATCATAGGCAGAATTCAGATAGTCATTCAGCACATCATAAGTAAGACGGTTGTCTTTGGAAAGAGATGTTCTGTTATAGGAGCGAAGTCTGGTCCGTTCCGCATCGACACTAGACCGGACCAGTTCGGGATCGGTGGTACATTGTCCATAAAAAATGGGCGCATTTTCTATGCCATATTTTTCGGGATTTTTTAAGGTGTAGTGGAGAGTAATTGTATTTCCACTGATTTCCTGTCGGAAAAGTTCAGAAGTATATTTCGAAAATGCCTGATCCGCATCCTGTTGAGAATGAAAGAACAGAAGAAAAAGGAGTAGAAGTACGGATGCAGACGGAAGCAAAAAGAGTAATGGCTTCCGTTTAAATTTTTCGAGAAATTTTTGCATAAAAATCCCCATATAAATCATTTGTATCATTTATATGGGGATTTCCTGCAAATATGTATTCATTGTTTATAACCGGAAGCTAATATCATAAACTTCCGGTAACTTATATGACTTATAATCCGGTAATCAGCTCAACAATAAAGACGCCGAGACATGCGAACAAGGATACCTTCAGCAGGCTCTTGCCACGGTAGGCCAGAAATACGGCGATGATAAATCCGGCAAGTGCAGACCAGATATTCGCAGTGGCACTGAGGATTGCAGGGAATGTCATAGCAGCAAGCGTCACATAAGGGACATAGTATAAAAATGATTTGATATACGTGCTTTTAATCTCTTTGCGGATCAGCGTCAGCGGAAGCATACGGATCAGGTAAGTAACTGCCGCCATCACAAATATGTAAATATAAATATTATGATTCATGGTGTGCCTCCTTTGTACTGTCACTCAATTCGCCAGCTTCTTCCAGTTCATCGTACTCGTCCTCTTTCACCGGGAAGAAATAAGCCGCAATTCCTGCAATGATCAGAGTAATGATGATAATACGGAATCCGGATGAAATATTCCTAAGCCCGGGTGTTTTGTCAAATAAAAAGCTGGCTGCCATGGAAATGACAACAACACCTGCGAGTACACGGTTGTTACGGGCCGGCGGAATGATGATCGCCAGAAACATACCATAAAGTGCGACACTTAATGCACTGACAACACGAGCCGGTAATATATTACCGGACAGGATTCCAAGAAATGTACCGAATACCCATCCGAATACAGAGATAAATATAACCCCGTAAGAATAAAATGGACTCAGTTTTCCACCCTTGCAAACTGTGACGCCGAAGATCTCATCGGTCACACCGTAAGCAATGAGAAAACGGTGGAACAGCGGCGCTTCCGGATCAATCTTCTGCGAAAGCGCACAGGACATCAGACAGTATCTTAAGTTGATGATAAGCTGTGTGATGGCCATCTCTATATAAGAAGCAGTCGATGCAATCAGCGACAGCCCTGCAAACTGTCCGGCACTGGTCACATTTGTCAGAGAGATCAGAACCGCATCAAAGATCGAAATTCCGACTTTTTTTGCCATGATCCCAAATGTAAATGAAACCGCTATGTATCCAAGACAGATCGGTATTCCGTCCTTGAAACCGGCGGTGAAATATTGTCTTCTGGTCATAATAAATTCCCCAATCTTATGTATAGTTTCTGTAAATACCGAGAATATTATAAGCGCTCTGATTGGTTGCGTCAATGATGTGAAAAGTGGAAGATGGGAGAGATTGAGAACAAAGATAACAGTATACTATGTAAACGAATATAAAAATGAATAGAAATAATTCGAAATAGCTGCCGAATTAGTGGAAAACATACAAAACATACAAAACCTATTGACAAGGTAGGGTAAAAGCGGTATCATACGCATATCGAATCTGAGATACGAAAAACACACATAGATGGAGTGATGAGTATGATAAAAGTAGAACACGCAAACAAGACCTTTTCCGGAAAATACGGTAAGGTACATGCCTTGCAGGATGTAAGCATCCATGTAGAAAAGGGAGATATTTATGGAATCATCGGATTCTCCGGAGCTGGTAAATCCACATTGATTCGTCTTGTAAATGGACTTGAAACACTGGATAGCGGAACTGTAACGGTTCATGGAGAAGAACTTGGAAGTCTGAAGAAACCGCAGCTTCGTAAATTAAGAAGAAAAATTGGAATGGTATTCCAGCAGTTCAACCTTCTGGAATCCAAAACCGTTTATCATAATATAGCATTGCCGCTGATTCTTGAGAAAGTACCGAAGGCTGAGATTGACAAGAAAGTCAAAGAAGTTCTTCGGTTTGTAGAACTGGAAGACAAGAAAGACGTGTATGTTAGCCAGCTTTCCGGTGGACAGAAACAGAGAGTCGGAATTGCAAGAGCATTGACAACAACACCGGATATCCTGCTTTGTGATGAGGCAACCAGTGCCTTGGATCCACAGACAACAGAGGCAATTCTGAAACTGCTTAAGAAGATTAATCGTGAGATGGGGGTTACAATCCTTCTGATCACACATCAGATGCAGGTGGTTCAGATGATCTGTAATAAAGTAGCAGTCATGGAGAAAGGTCAGGTAGTCGAGGCGGGAAGTGTACTGGATGTATTCGGAAAACCGCAGGCACCAGTTACAAAGAGATTTGTTCAGACTGTTGTGAATGATCAGATCCCTGAAAGCATCATAAGTCTTGTAAAAGAGCAGAAAGAACATTTTCGTGTAGAACGACTGAAATTTATCGGAAGCAGCGTAAAACGCCCGGTTATCTCAGATATTTGTCATGTAGAAGGAATGGTAGTAAATATCTTAGGAGCAACCGTTCAAGAACTTCAGGACAACATAATGTGTGTGTTCATTTTACAGTTGCTAGGATCTGAAGAGAAGATTCTGAAAGCAGAGAAACAGATTGACGAAAACGGAGTAATCAGAGAAAGGGTAGAGGTGATTTAATGGATCAGCAGTATTTTGGAGTTTCACTGGAGAAATTACTGACCAGTGGAGGACAGACTTTATATATGGTGGCATGGTCATTGATCATCGGAACCATCATAGGAATCATTCTGGCATTGATCCTTGTGCTTTGCCGCAAGGGCGGACTTGCAGAGAATCGGATTCTCTACAATATCGTAAGTATCTACATTAACATTGTAAGAAGCATTCCATTTGTAATCCTTCTTGTAGCAATCATGCCACTGACAAGAACAATTGTTGGAACTACGATTGGAAGTACGGCATCATTGGTACCACTTGTTATTTACATCAGTCCATATCTGGCACGATTGATGGAGAACAGTTTGTTGGAAATTAATCCGGGTATTCTGGAAGCAGCAGAAGCGATGGGAGCTACAACATGGCAGACTATTCGTTACTTCCTTCTTCCTGAGACACTGGGATCTATTGTTCTGGCACTGACAACTGGTACAATCGGACTTCTCGGAGCATCTGCGATGGCAGGATATGTAGGTGGAGGCGGTGTCGGAGATTTGGCACTGACTTATGGATACCAGAGAATGAACACACCACTGATGATTTTCACAGTTGTAGTACTGGTTATCTTTGTACAGATCCTTCAGTTTGCAGGAAATACAATTTCAAGAAAATTAAGACAGCATAAATAAATATCAGAGTTCTGTAAGAAACAAAAAAGACAGGACAACAAGCCTGGTAATAATAGTTGTGAGTGTTTACAGTCGCTGTGTAACGACAGCCGGACATGAGATAGATAAAAAGAATAGGGAGATTTAGATTATGAAAATGAAAAAATTTATTACAAGTGTATTAGTAGCAGCAACAGCATTTGGTCTTGTGGCATGCGGAAACTCAGGATCAGGCGATTCTGCAAAGAGTGATTCATCAACAAAAAGCACAGATAAGAAGGAAATCGTCTATGGAAAATCTCAGGGACCATATACAGAGCTTTTTGAAGATGCCATTGTTCCGATTCTTGAAAAAGAGGGATACAAAGTAAAGGGCGTTGATCTTTCTGATCTTCAGACAGCAGACGTTGCATTAAATGACGGAGATGTTGATGTTAACGTTGAGCAGCATACAGCTTACATGGAAAATTTCAACAAGAGTTATAACGGAGATCTGGTAGCAATCAGCCCGATCCCGACAGTGCCGGCAGGTGTATATTCTAAGAAATATGATTCGATCGACGATATTCCGAACGGTGCAAAAGTGGCAGTTCCAAACGATGCATCTAACACAGCACGGTGTTATCTGATGCTTCAGAAGATCGGCTGGATCAAACTGGATGAGAATGCAGATCCATCCACAATAACACAGGATGATATCACGGAGAACCCACATAACATTAAATTTACAGAGATGAACAGTATGACAATCCCGGCTACAATGGCTGATTTTGATTATGTAGCAATTACAGGAAGTGTTGTATACAATGCAGGAATCGATGCTTCTACAGCACTTGCGAACGAAGATATCCAAGATTACCTTGTACTTCAGGTTGTAGTAAAAAAAGAGAACAAAGATGCAGCATGGGCACAGGCAATCGTAGATGCATATCATTCTGATGAATTCAAAGAGTATATGAAAAAAAATAATGATGGATTATGGTGGATCCCAGAAGAACTTCAGTAAGTGGTTCTGAGCGGAGTTAAAGAAAGCGAGGTAGAAGCCTTGGATCAGACGGAAAAGTTAATTATAGATATAATTGATCAACATAGAGATGAAATTATTGAGTTTGCAAGAGATATTTATACACATGCGGAACTTGGATATAAAGAATTCCGTACCTCACAGAAATTTGTAAATAAGATGAAAGAACTGGGACTTCACACAGAAACAGGATTTGCCATCACAGGTGTAAAAGCATACCTGAATGAAGAGAAGAAGGAGAATGCAAGTCTTGCACTTTTAGGAGAGTTGGATGCTCTGAGAATCCCGGAACATGCCTATGTAAATCCTGAAACAGATGCAGCTCACTGCTGCGGACATCATGCACAGATGGCAGGCATATTTGGTGCGGCACTTGCACTTACAGTACCTGAGATTGCAGAAAAACTGGGTGGACAGGTAGTATTTTTTGCCACACCTGCAGAAGAGTATGGTGAGATTGAATTTAAGAATCAGCTGCGTGAGCAGGGCAAGATTCGCTATGGAGGTGGAAAATGCGAATTGATCCGTACAGGAGCGTTTGATGATATTGATCTCTGCCTGGCGCATCATATTCGGCCGGGAGATGAAATTCAAGTCGGAAGCGGAACAGGAAATGGATTTGTATCAAAAGTAATCCGCTATTTAGGAAAAGCAGCTCATGCAGCCGGAGCACCTGACAAGGGAGTGAATGCACTTTCCGCAGCTTCTCTTGGCCTTCAGGCATTAGGGCTCAACCGTGAGACTTTTCGTGACGAAGACTGCGTCCGTGTTCATCCGATCATTACGAAAGGTGGAAATCTGGTTAATGTTATTCCGGATGAAATTGTGATCGAGACACTGGTAAGAGCGAAAACAATTGAAGCATTTACGGATGCGGCAAAGAAAACAGATCGTTCTTTTCAGGCAGGTGCAGTGGCGATGGGAGCAAAAGTAGAGATTACTACACTGCCGGGATACCTTCCGACACTTGCAGAACAGGCTTTGCCAGAGTTGAAGAGAGCTGCAGAACTTGCAGCACCGGAAGTACCTGTAAGAGAGGCCGCGGGACATTCCGGCGGTTCTACAGATGTAGGTGATGTGCAGCATCTGATGCCTGTTTATACATTCAATACAGGCGGTGTAAAAGGCGGACTTCATCAGATTAACTTTGAAGTGACGAATGAAGAAGAGGCTTATATTGATACAGCGAAAATGTTTGCATTGGCAGCATATGGATTGCTGAAAGAGAAAGCTGCAAGAAGTAAAGAACTGGTTAAAAATTACAAACCGGTATTCAAAGATTCTGCAGAATATACAAAATTTATGGAGCAGTTTGATTCTAAGGAAGTACTTGATTGATAGTTAAGGAATTTAGTTGTGTAAGGAACAATGCGGGAGATTATGAAGAAAATTACAATTTCATAATCTCCTGCGTTTTGTATGTTTACAGTCCTCAGGTCAATCGGATAATCTCTCGTCATGGCACTTCAGATATGTAATTGTGGAGAGTACGAAATATAGATCATTAAAAATCGTTGCAAATCATTTGCGACGATTCTATTATATAAAATAAAGAAACTGCTTAAAGCTATGAAACATGAGGTATACGAAAGACAGGAGGAATGAATAATGTATACACCTGCAAAAGAACGATACAATATCATGGAATATAACCGCTGTGGAAGAAGCGGATTACTGCTTCCCAAGATTTCGCTTGGCTTATGGCATAATTTTGGGGATGCATCCGATTATGAAAATATGAGGCAGCTTTGCTTCACAGCATTTGATAATGGTATCACACAGTTTGATCTTGCCAATAATTACGGTCCGGCTTACGGAAGTGCGGAGAAAAATTTTGGCAGAATATTAAAAGAAGATCTGATGCCATATCGTGATGAACTGATCATTACGACAAAGGCCGGATATGATATGTGGGAAGGCCCTTACGGCAACTGGGGCAGCCGCAAATATCTGCTGGCGAGCCTGGATCAGAGCCTGAAACGTATGGGACTGGATTATGTGGATATTTTCTATCACCACAGAATGGATCCGGAGACACCGCTTGAGGAGACAATGGGAGCTCTGGCAACAGCTGTTTGTCAGGGAAAGGCACTCTATGTAGGACTTTCAAATTATGATGGAGAGACTTTGGAACAGGCAGCAGCGATCCTGAAAGATCTGAAATGCCCGTTTGTGATCAATCAGAACTGTTATTCTATATTTGACAGAACAGTAGAAAAGAATGGATTAAAGGATATGACCGGCAATCTGAAAAAAGGACTCATTACATTCAGTCCTCTGGCACAGGGACAGTTGACGGACCGTTATCTCAATGGGATCCCGGAAGACAGCCGTATTCGAAAGGACGGAAGATTTTTGAAAGAAAGTATTCTTACCGCAGAGCGTATGGAACAGATTCGTAAGTTAAATGAACTGGCGGCTCAGCGTGGTGAGAAGCTTGCGGATATGGCACTTGCCTGGCTTCTTCAGAAAAAAGAAGTTACCAGTGTCCTGATCGGTGCATCAAAAACGCAGCAGATTCTGGATAATATAAAAGCAATACACAGTGCGCCATTTACAGAGGAAGAATTGCAGAAGATTGATGAGTACAGTCTGTAGTCCTTGACATCCCGCCCGCTTATATGCTACGATTTAAATTACGAGTGGATATATGACAAACGCAGTGATGAAGAGAGTATGTAACAGGAAATCTTACAGAGAATCCCGTGAACTGCCGGTGAGGATGCTGCAGTGTGCTGCTGAGAGGGATAGGTGGAACGTTACAGAAGATGGCTTACTGAGCGGTGTGGATGAGCATTGATAAAGATAGATAAAGATGTAAGTTCACGAAGGGCTCCGCCCTTTACAGCGGTGAGGTGGAGTGAACAGCTTCACCCGCAGAGACTATCAGTTGCGAAACTGGCAGTGAATGGAAGTGGTAACACGGATTTTCGTCTTCCCTGAGATTTATGAATTGTAACAGAAGTTATGAGGAGTGAATTCAGGGAAGATTTTTTGT
>UMFX01020034.1_pt1 | contig 12865 bp, 5 predicted proteins | sample 1965131 | NCBI WGS metagenome assembly UMFX01 (sample SAMEA4836058, study PRJEB28245) | human gut metagenome | biome: gut microbiome; material: fecal sample | place: Denmark | collected 2008 | reverse complement strand
TGGCGATATTACGCCTGATCTGCCGCAGCCATATCTGGTCACGCAGCCGATAAAAGCTGCTCCACCTGTAAGTTCTGTCCAAAAACATCTTAAAGGGATCCGCTCCCCACATCCTCTGCACTTTCCGCCCAGACACAGAAAACTCACACACGGGATCAGTTCCCATGCAGTCAGTTCTCTGCCACAGCCTGTACAGTGGCTTCTCCCGCGTACTACATTTTCCCCACGGGGGAACCGATCGATCACGACCGTTAAAAAACTAAAGATACAGGCTCCGAAAAAGAACCGTATCATCCATAAAATTCCTTCTAAAACTACTAACATCTCAATCTCCGGTATCGATCATGGTCTCTTCATGATACACCTTATATGGTGAAGGATCGTCTGCCTGATAACAGACAGTATATTCCCCTTCTTGATAAAGAAACCGAAGGACCTGATAACCGGTCTCATCGGTCTGTAATACCCAGAAATCTCCGGGTGCTTTACTGAGTTTAATGATTTCATCATATAAACCGTCGGCGACACCTCCCTTATGGGAAGTGTCACCGAATGGTCCATTACTGCCATACGCCTCAGTCCCGATTACCTGGAATGCTACCCGCACCGATTTTGCATTTCCCAAAGCCACCTGGGAGTCTGCCCGATAAATCAACCGGAGCACCCCAGGTATAATGAGGACGATCGTAAGCAGAAGAATAAGTAAAACGTTAAGTGCCGACCTTATCCAACGGTATTTAGTTTTGGGTGGTTGGGTTGAGTTGGGGGTTGGCATGAAAATATACCTCTTTAAATTTTAATAAAATTTGTCAATTAATTTGTTTTTCCTGAAATTACACCAGATTTATCTACATAGTAATTTCCTTCCTGAACCGTATCATCACCTTTACCTGTCACATCACCTTTTGTAGAATATACACATGTTTTTCCGCCATTTGTATAAACTAATTCAACAACTTTTCCTTCATCAAGCTTAACACTCGTTGGTTCCTGTTTTGTTTCCGCTAAGTCCTGAATATCTTTCATATTAAGGGTAATAGTTGTAGCACGATCATTTGCATATTTTTCATCTGCCAAAGTCTGTGCAGCCATTACCGCCTGACGTGTTTCAGCAATAATAGATTTATTCTTCGCCTTATCAATATATCCAGTCAGTGCCGGGATCAGCAGAGCTGCCAGGATTGCAAGAATTACCAGTACAACAATAAGTTCTACCAGTGTGAAACCTTTTTTCTTGTTCTCTTTCATTTTCTTAAACATGTTTCTTCACTCCTCTTAAAGTATCTTTTGTTTCTATATAAACGCTTCGGTGCATGCGCTCATATCATATAAATATAAATTTTCTCAATCTGAACCTGTCTCCGCCTTTGCCGTAATCTTCTCGCAGCAAAGCACACTGTGCTTAAACTCCAGGATCTCCGAATCCGTAGCAACCAGATTCGTCAGTTCTTTGTCACTGTACAGATTCACGGTCGCGCTGATCCAGTCTACCTGATCGCCTTTCCCGGTTCCATCCGGAAAAGAATAAATCACTTCCAGATAATTATTCATATAAAATCCTTTTCCAAACACCGTGGCAACTGCGCGCGCCACCGGAACTCCATCCTTCAAATAGATATAACTGTTCTCTGAGCTATTGCGGAAATAATATCTGGTCAGTAACTGCCCACTGTCCACAGCCGACGCCTGACCGGTTCGATTGTTTTGAATATACAGGTCTGTATCCTCGCATCCGTTCGTAGAAACAAGGACGACATAACCCTCTTCATTTATAAATTCTACCGTATTTCCGCGCAATTTTCCAGTACTTTTTGTAATGTTTCCTGTAATGTTTTCACTTTTTTCTACTGAATCTGCCGGAATATCATAGATTTTCACATACCCACTCGCATTTTGGGTAATTGTTCTCAATTCCGTCATTGCGGTATCCAGTATAGACTGTGCATATTGCGTCCTCTGCACCCGGACAAAAATGCGGGATGCCGCACTTAAAGCGGATGCTGCCATCGCCAGCATAATACTGATCAGAAGCAGACATACCATAGTCTCGACCAGCGTCGTTCCTTCTTTTTTTTGAAGCAGGCTCCTCAGTCGTTTCATGATCAGTCTCCTCCTTCAGCATCTGTCTGTCCGGACTCTGATGAAGCTGCCACCGGTCCATAAAGATAAAAGGTTGTATTCTGCTGCCGCTTCTCGGCATCTGTATAAGTGACCTGTTTGCTATCCAGAGTTGCATCTACGGAAAATACTACATTTCCAATCTGTGTCAGACTGGAATCCGCCGCACGGAACCGGATCGTCTTCTGGCTTCCCGTTACCGTTTCTTCCGAAGACTGCAGTCCCTCAAGGACAGCCGCATTGTCTGCACGGATTTCTTTATTCTTTTTCAATGCCGAATTGCTGTAGGAAATGACTCCCTCCAGCACTCCGAACATGATCAGGAAAATGAACATACTCGCCATGACTTCTACCAGGGTTTCTCCGGCTTTCGCTTTTATTCTTTTAATTCTGTGCATCGCCATTGCCTCCTGTTATCGTGATTTTTCCCGTGTCTTCCACAAATTTCCGTGAAAGCGGTTCACTGGTCTGGTATGTATATTCGATTTTGCCACCATCTGCAAAAACGCACTCGTTTCCGGCCGTACTTCCGACCTTCCAGACGCCCCCTCCGGTATCATTTGCTACCCATATGATATTCTGTCCCTTATAGGTAAACTTCACATCATAAGTTTCTTCTCTTGTATATTCTGCGGTATAAGTATACGATGCATCCTCATAGTAAGCGGTCACTCCAACCATCAGCACATACTGCCTGACTACTGTATTCTGCAGTGCCTTGATCTGTGCCGTGTAATCGGTTGCCGTACTGACATCAAGTTCTCCGTTTTTCAAATCCCCTGCTGAACTTCCAACCTTCTCTTTTGCAAGAGAAATACATAGATTCCCATATCCGTCTTCAATCTGCCCTTTCGAAAGATCCTCTATATTCGTCCCATCTGCAACAAATTTGTATTTCGTTGCCTCTGCACTGGACGCTGTTTCATCGTTATAAACCGCATACTGGGAATTTTCCAGAAAGCTGTTCGCAAAAATATAGAAATTCGTACCCGAAGAAGTATTTCCGGCTTTCAATTCTCCATCCAATACCTTTGCATAGCTTTTTGCCAGCTGGTAACAACGCTCCTCCTTCAGGCGCAGATTCGACTGCGCCGTCATGAGTCCCGCCGTGTACAGGATGGCAGCCGCAAAGGCGATAAAGAACGCAGATACACAAAGCACCACTGCCATGGATACACCTTTTTTTTCATTTGCTTTCAGCTGCTGCCAGCCTGTATGTCTCATAGCTTCCTCCATATTTACCGACTCCATTTGATCTCAGTTTCCTTTGATGCCACATATGCATCACTTCCGTTGCCACTTCCCGCATCTTCTGCTTTTACATTTGCAAGTACATCTGCTTTAAACACTGCCGTTTCTGTCACGATAAAATTATCATGTTCCACAGAAACTTTATTCGTATCTTTCACAGATTCCAGATCCGGAAGTTTCAAAGTGTAACGGAATCCGCCTTTTCCGTCTGGCTCGGCGATAATCACCGGTTTCAGCGTAATTGTGTAATAATTATAAGCTCCACTGTCTGAAACATAATTTGACTCAATCGTCACATTGTATACTTCCGGTTCAAAAGTATGGATTTTTTCCTCATCCGGTACATCTTCCTGTGAATCATCTTCTTTTTCCTTCACATTCTCCCAGATCCATTTCCATTCTTCCTCAGAAGTCTCTGTCTTCTCTTTTACCTTGCGGTATACATACTGCTGAAGTTCTACTTTCTTCTGTTCTTCTCCATCCACCGTTTCTGTCGTTTCGATAACCCGGAGTTTTCCTTCCAGCTTATTATCCTGTCCGGCTTCTGTCTCTGTCAGTTTTCCTTTCAGATTGATCGAATAGACTTCTGCACAGTCGATACTGCTCCATTTCAGCACCGTACTCTCTGCATTCCAATCTTCTTCATGGGATGGCACTTCCGGCGTATCGGTTACTTTTACCGTCTCTTCTTCTTCCACGGTATCTGCTTCTACTTCCGGTGCTGTTAGCTTTACATACGGAAGCTGTACTGTTCCGACTTTCACCCACTGCGAGCTGACACTGCTGTTACCGGAAGAAATTCTGGTGTAATACGCGATCCATTTACCGGCATAGCGAATCGAGAAATTATTCATAAAGTGGTAATAATCCTGTGCGTTTTCCATGTTCATCTGAACCGGAACAAAATTATCCTCATAAGTCTGCGGATAAATCTTCACTACATTCTTACCTGGATTTTCTACCGTAGAAGCTTCTGCATCTGCCTGTGTATTATATACATACGCTTTCAGAAGGTATGCACTGCCTCCAGGTGGAATGCTTTCTTTTGATGCGGTAATGTCGATTCTCAGACCATCTGCTGTTCCATTTTTGAAATCTTCCGCATCTACCGGCTTCTCCTTATCATGTGTCCAGCTGACTTGCCATCTATTCAGTACCGGAGCTGCAAGTCTGCTCGGAATCTCCAGTTCATAGGTCACACCCGGAGCACTGTCTACATAGACATTCTTATTACTTGTTTTGGCTACCAGATAGACAACGATTCGTTTACCCGCATAAGCTTCCAGATCGATCGTCTTTGAATAGCTGCCATCTTTTGCTTCATGCTTCGAGACCACATCTCCCATGGCTGTTTCTTTTCCAGGCTCGCCAGAATTGCTGTACTCACGAACATAAATCTGATATCCCATACAATACGTCTCATCTGCGATTTTTTCCCAGCTGACACTGTAGTTCAGTTCATTTTCATCCACATTCACTACCGATGGCTGTCCCGGTTTTTCCAGACGCTGTGATACGTTGTAGGTCGCTGTGGTAGAAAGTCCGATCTGACCTTTTGATGCATCTCCGATACGGGTTACTTTCAGCCGGATCTGAGTGTAATTCCAGTCATCTCCGTCTGCGGTAAAGCTTCGCCCGCTCTCTTTATATGCGGTTGTATCAATCGTAACTTCCTTGCCGTCTGCATCAATACCGGTCATCTCGATCTTGTACTTCGGATCGGATGTCGCAGCTACATTCTTGTCCCATGAGAAGGTGTACTGCATCCGGTTCTCATCATCGTAGGTCGGTTCCAGGTTGGATCCGTCTTTCTGATCGAGTACCGGGGCTGCAAGCCAGGTGAACAGTCTGCCCGAAGTATAGTTATAATCATTAAAATATCCACTGTTATTCTTCAAAACCGTACTGAAACTATACTTCCATTCACATTTTTCTGTTCCGTCGGTCTGCTCTTCAACACCAGCCAGCTCAGTTATATTTGCAGCACTTTCTGTATCTACATCATAATAAGTGTAGACCGGTCCAAGACCAGACTGTGAATACCAGAGACGAATCTTCAGGTTCGATGCATCCCGCAGATAATCTGGAAGATTTGCAAATGTCGCTACTGCATTTCCTTTGGATACTGACATCATATCGGTTTTTGCAAACACAACATTCTGTTTTTCTGAAGTTCCGCTCTTCCATGTTCCAATCAGTTCTGCACGATAAATGGTAGGGGTTTCTACAATATTTGTATTTGCTCCCTCAAGCGTAACATTGATCTTCAGATCATCCAGACTGCTTCCACTGATCGATGTTGTTGCTTTTACTCTGTCATTGCCGTTATAAGTTCCCACCTTAATTTGCGGCTGATAATTCGGGAGATATACGGGTACAGAAGTAAGTGTTGATGACTGATAGTCTTCTCCTATCGCCTGCGCATTAATCTGATACCACTTTTCAGAATAATCAATGGAAAGCTTTCCTGTCGGATTTTTAGCATCTAGAATCAATGTTTCATACCGACCAAACAGGCTGATCTTTACCTGCCATCCTGAATACTTCTTGTTATAAACATCCAGATTATTTAAACTATAACGATAGGTATATTGTCCCGATCCTGTTCCGGTTTCAATCAGCTCTACTTTTACATCCGGAGTCGGCAGTATTCCTTCTCCCTGTCTCACCTCTGCTGTTATGGGATCTGACTCTTTTATATTATCGTACATGCTCTTTGATCTGACTGCAATCTTTAGCGTTCCTGACATTCCTGCCGGTATATCAAAGCTCGCTTCTTCTGTATACATCACATGTTCTTTTGTCATACCTTGTTCATCCGTGATTGATACAACATAAGCAAATGGATCGCATTTTTCCGGTGTTGCAGCCCCCACAAGATCATTTGGCGTAACCAGCATCAAAATCTTTCCATCAGCAACTGTGGCTTCTGCCGAAGCCGGAGCAAGGATCTTCTCAGTTCCGGAATCCGAAACAATTCCTTCCAAACGCCGATAACTGGTTCTGGTATCTTCTACAAGCACATTATCCGGAGTTGAAATATAAGTTCCATATAATTTATTCCATGTTGGCACTTCCCCTTTATCCAGATAAAATAAGACTTCGCCTATAACTTCATTATTATATTTTATGTAACGATCATCCAGCCGGCATGAAGATCCATTTACCGTCTTTTGCGGATAGATGTATGTAGCAAAATATTGTTCTCTATCCATATCATACATAAAGAAATAATCAAATGTATAGGTATTAAAATCTTTCCAGTCGCCTTTTCCGTATGACTGCAAGCCACCTTCCGTCAAACCATTTTGAGTGCTTCCACTCCCCGATTTACTTTTGGAAATTCTAATATTAGTAAATGCCCATGGATTCGTAGAATTTGATCCATCAAGATAATAATTGCCTTTCCGGTTTTCTTCAGGCATAGCCTTTGGTCTTCCTTTTTTTGTAAAATCACTTGCAGCTGAATAAATCGGATATTTTGTTTTGTTATAATTATTACTTCCCAGATTCAGCGAATAACAATCCTTTACAATCGTATTTTCCGACCATGATGCACCGGCCGCATTATTTTCACTATACCGGTCTCCAAAAATACCGGTAGCAAAATTATCGCCATTTAACTTATTACCAAAATTTCGGCATCTTTCTATTCGCATAACAACATTCTGCGTCGATGTTTGTATAGCTGTACCATTCGCATTATCACAGGACAAGAAGCCAAAAATCCCCGATGCCATAGATGCCGAATAAATCTGTACACCTGATTCATTTATGCAATCAAGAATCTGTACTATAAAACTTTGTCCCCGACTGACATTAGCTGTTCTGTAAGTTGTGATATTCCCTAGTATTCCCGCACTATCGTTTGCACCGCTTCCGCTTGATCCATTTTGTTTGTAAATACTTCCATAATTGTTACAACTTATAACATTATATGTATTTTGTTCATATGGATGATATAGCTGTGCTACAATTCCTCCGGATGCACCAATCCAGTCTGCACCAAAGGTTGTCTGCAAATTTCCGTAATTACGGCATTTTTCTATGGTTCCTCCGGTTCCTGTCCACTGTCCCATAATTCCACCAGAATAATGGGTATTATAACAATATATTGTTCCGTAATTAATACAGTTTTTAATATTCCAGTCACTGGATGTCGAATTGTTCTGATTTCCAATGATTCCACCCGCAAATCGGTTAGAAATTCCGTTCGACAGCTCACGTCCTACAAACGCACCATTAATCAAATATGTCGAATCATTTTCCGATTCATTCATTCCGATAATTCCACCGGTACCTACACTAAGCGCCTGTGACTTATTCAAGATGAACCAGTTTCCCGATACGCACTTATTAACAGATCCTGTAGTTCCATTAAATGCAGTAATTCCTCCCAAATTTCCATTTGCATTCATATACATCTGCAATTTTCCGGATGTAATACTTGTATTATCAGAATATATTTTTCGACTCAGCCAATTATTATAGTTGATGTACTTACTTCCATCTTCTTTCAATCCGGAATTTCTTGCTCTCAGATTCATCGCATCAAGCGTATCTTCTTGTTCATTATCATAGATTATTTCAGAAGTTTTTCCACTTCCTGACATCACGATCTCGCCCTTATTGAATCCGGTTACTCCACCGAGCATACCAGTCTCTGCAGTCAGACTGCTTGACTCATTATCTGCAAGCATACACCCCTCAATACAGCCATTTTCCTCATTTTTCCCAGTAATTCCACCGGCATGACTTGAAAGTGCTTCTTTTTGTTCTGCTGTATTTGAACTTGTGGCACTGTAAACTCCTTGAATATTCATTTTAATATAAGTAACTTCATTATCTCTCAGCAGTGCATAATTAATTCCGGAAATTCCGCCATAAGAGTTTCCCGCTTCACTACTTGCTTCTTTTATTTCTCCGGAATAAGTACAATTGATAACCGAAACATCATTTGCCCCATCCTGTAAAACAGTAGCATTTCCATTGCTCCCAACAACTCCGCCAAGATACTTATATCCACTGAAATTCTTAAAGTCCACACCTTTTACTGAAACTCTCGCCACAGTCCCCTGATTCATACCGGCTACACTACCTACAACAAGAGCAGTCTGCTGTACATTGATTTCCGGCATCGCTGTAATCTCTGTCAGATTTCCGGTTGCCCGTAAATCTCCGATGGTTCCGTTGTTGAGTCCGGTAATTCCTCCGATATTGACCGCACTTCCGCTGATCACTACGTTTTCTTCCGGTGCACTTCCAAGGATCGTCCCGTTATTCACCGCACAGATTGCTCCTGCGTCCATAACGCCCAGACTGTAAATCTCTGTCTTTTTCGTTTTTGTTCCCTGAACGTTGCAGTTCTCAATGATTCCATCTTCTTCATTTTGTGCAGCGATTCCTCCGGCATATCCGGAACTGCTGCTCACACTTCCGTAATCTTTACTGTTTGAAATCCTTGCCGCATTAACTGCTGTAATTCCTCCCGCATATCCGGAATCCGCAGTTACTTTTCCTGCCCGGTTGATTGTATTGGTCACATTTCCACCGGTTGTACCGACAATTCCTCCGACCATTCCACGGGTTGCGCGTACCTGACTCGCCTTGCATACCAGATACTGTGTTCCGGACTGGCCAAGAGAATCCTGACCCAGATAGTTTCCAACAATTCCACCGACATTTTCATAACCGGTGATCCGTGCTCCGCTTCCGACAGCTACAATTTCTCCGTTTGTTCCGCCATCTCCGGTAACACTCAGAGTTCCTGTTTTTTCATTAATACCAATAATACCGCCCACATTCGTTCCGTGACTGCTCCTGATGCTGCGGCTGATATTCTCGTCTTCAGCAACCTGGATCGTACCGCTGTTTCTGCCTGCGATTCCACCGACATTGTCACTGGTACCGGAAATATTCGCATAGCTGGTGTTCTTTCTTATCACACCTTTGGTCAGATTCCAGCCGACGATTCCACCCAGATTCTGATTACCGGAAATTGTCTTTCCCGACATGGTACTGCATTTTTCAATGGTTCCTGCTGTATAGCTTCTTGTTCCATCTTTAAATGTCGTGTCGCTTCCGATATTCAGTCCGGCAATTCCACCGACATAACTAAGCGCCGCATTTCCAAAATGCTCGCTGAGAGTACACTGGTAAATGAGCCCCGCATTCAGTCCGACCACTCCGCCGATTCCTGTGAAACCGGATAAACTTCCCTTGTTGGTACAGTTGTCGATGATCTGATTCTTCAGATTGACTCCGACAATTCCACCTGCCAGGTGCAGTTCCAGATTTTCCGCCTCATCTGGCAGATTGATGCCCGGGCTGATCTCATTTTTTGCAAATGTCCCCAATTTCACCGTTCCGATCGATTCACCAAACACAGCAGATGTCAGAGAAATATTTCCCGAATTGGTACAATTTTTCACTACAATCCTACTGTTCTTTTCGCTGTATCCAAGAATCCCTCCTGTATACAGACTGGCAGTGATCGGAAGATTATTCGTCGTTGTGACTGTGATCTTTGCCGTATTGGTATTGGTATATCCACTCGCATATACCGGGATATTGTCCGCACTCAGCTCCGGCAGCAGTTTATCTGCATTTTCCCGCAATTCTCCTTCTGTTGTAGAATAGGTGCTGATATATCCAACCACGCCACCACAGAATGCCTTTCCTTTGATCGTACCAAGGATGTTATCTGTATGGATTCCATCCATCACAAGATCGTTATTTGTATTTACCAGATTCGCTCCAATACATCCGCCGACAAAAAGCTGACCTTCCACACTTCGTGGACGGATCTTTAAGTCTGATTCCGTCACAGACGCAGATGCATTTAATCCAAAGGCACCACCTGCACATTTTCCAAATGCATAGATGCGTCCACCGATCAGGGTGTAGTTGACACTGATCCTGGCATTCACATCGTTGAATCCAACTACGCCCCCGACATAATCTTCTCCAACCACGATACTGGAAACAGATTTGACCGTAATATTCTGGCTTTCCTCGGAAAACAGAATATTACCATCATTATATCCTGCAATTCCACCTGCATAATCCGCTTTTGCTTCCCAGTTATTTACGATCGTATTGTAAATAGAATTATCATAATCGGATAAGTAGCTTGCGCAGTCTGAGATCGTAGCTCCGTTGGCATTATATCCGACAATTCCGCCAATATATTCCTCATACCCCGCTGCCACACCATTGTTGATACAGTCCGTAAGTACAACCGCATCTGCATTCTCACCAACGATTCCACCCACATAACTGTTCCCGATCACATAGTTTCCATTGGTTGTGACAGAGACTCCGCCGTGCGCCCGGATCGCCTGGTCAAGACCTCTAAGGCCACCGGCGATTCCGCCGACATACCTAGATCCCAGAACATATCCACCGCTCTTTGTAGAACAGTTGGCAAGCATGGAAATGTTTCCGTATCCAATGATTCCACCAACATATTCTCCGCGAAGTAATTCATCTTTCTGGGTTACATCATAAACATACCCCGTCTGTCCGGCTGCACTCGAAGCTCCATAAAGAAGCGTCTGTTTCCCGTACCCGACAACGCCGCCAAAATATTTTCCTTCTTCTGAGCCGTCTGTAGCGGAAGAAGCGGTGCAAAGTACAAGTCCGTCATTACTGCAGTCTGTCAGGTCCGACATTTCTCTTAACACACCATCCTGATAGGTCGCAGCCTCTAATGTACCGGTTACTTTTCCGGCAATTCCGCCTGTACAGTAATTACCGTTAATATTCGCATGGTTTTCACATTCCTCAATTTTGGCACCATTCTTTTTGGTTGGCAGACTCGCATATCCGACAATCCCGCCGATTCCTCTTGCCGCACTTTTGTCAGCAGTGTCCGGGAGCGTAACATTCATGTTCCCTGACATGGAAAGCTTTGTTGCCTGCCCTGCTGCTACCTTAGTGCCATCTGCATTTGCCATCGTTCCGATCACTCCGCCGACCGCTGCCATAGCAGATCTGTCGGATGCCCCTGCACCAGTCTGTTCAAGCGATACATTGACTGCCGTATCTTTTCCGGTCACTGCCGTATCTGATATATTTCCCTCGCTTCGCCCGGCAAGGATTCCGATTCCTTTCAGTGACGAATACTTCCTGGTATCTGCCTTTTCCGTTCCAAAGGTCAGTTTTGGATTCTGGAGCGTCACCTGTTCGATTGTTCCCTTTACTTCACAGAACAGTCCCAGATACTCTGGTCTGCTCACCTGACCTGCTGCCTTCGTTTCGGTTCTCCCGGTTTTCTGTACTGCTGCAGCAGTCTGAAGTTCGTCTGCTGTTGTATCATCAATAATCGAATCCTCACCCAGCTTCAGATTCGAGAGCAGCGTACTTCCTCCCTTTCCTTTTAACGTATAGCCTGCAGGAAGCTCTGCAATCACCGGAAAATCACTGGCCGAAGTTTTGCTGTTCTCTTTCCAGGCCAGCTTCAGGATATTCTTCTGTCCGGAAACATTGCCCGAAGTCTGCTGTGTCAGCTGATACACACCGGTACCGGCTGAAGTCCAGTCCATATTTTTATTGGTAAGTATGAAGGTCGGATTTCCTTTCTCGGCATAATACCGGATATTTGAAAGATGACGGTACGCAGCAATCTTTACATCATTTTGGGATGTGCTGTCCGCATACATGGTATTCGCTGTATTAGATGATACCGACTCACTGTCTTTATATTCCTTCTGGATCAGATTTGCCGAATCCTTTCCTGCGTAAGATGTCGCTTTTACCGTCGCATAAATATTCTGTGCCTTTGCAAGATCTTTTGCTAATGTCATCGACGCAAGACGGCAGATGCTTGTGCTCAACGTTTTCTCATAAGCAGACGGATCCGATGCCAGCGTTGCCTGTGTCTTCGCAGACATCATGGCATCAAGAACCAGAGAGTACTTATTATCGCTGTAGGTCAGTGGGAACTCCCATCCTTCACTTTCTTTATTGTTTTCATCCTTCAGAGTAACCGATGCCATCTGTCCACGGTCCGACTTATTCTGATCAATGGACCATCCGTTTTTCCGAAGATCATATGGCGATACAACCATGCTGAAAAGCTTTTTGTCACTTCCTTTTAAATAGAAAGTAATCTCATAGCTTACGTCCAGACTGTTGCCGACATTACTTGACCAGTTCAGCGACAACCGTTCACTGTTCTGAAGACTGATCGTTGCAATACGAAGCTTCGTTGTACCAAGATTGACTGCATTTACCGTATCATCTGCAGAATAATAACCAAGCAGTCGTTTGCTTCTGCTTTCATATTCCCTGTCAAGCATGGTAAGCGAATGGTTTTCATCTTTCTCGGCATAATTCAGACTGTCGCATTTTGTTGCATAAAATGCAGAATACACTTCACCGGATTCGATATCAATTTCAATTGCGATTGCACCTTTGTATATATCTTTATCATAAGTATAATCATCGATCAGCGTAAGCACCGGATTCTTCTTTGAATTCTTGCTGTCATAAG
>UMFX01037084.1_pt1 | contig 13032 bp, 11 predicted proteins | sample 1965131 | NCBI WGS metagenome assembly UMFX01 (sample SAMEA4836058, study PRJEB28245) | human gut metagenome | biome: gut microbiome; material: fecal sample | place: Denmark | collected 2008 | reverse complement strand
CTGATAGAAATATGTCTTCAACATTCCATTGTAAATCTTCCGGTTCTTATCCGCTTTCCGTCCGAAATAACGCTGTGCATCTTCATAAGAAGTAATCATGTAAGCTGACCAGCTGTCAAGCCCTGCAAAGCTCTCGCCAAATGCACGATACAGTTCCGGCAGGTCTTTCTTATCTTCCAGACGTTCTCCGTAAGGCGGGTTCGTCACGATAAATCCGTATTTCTTCGGATGGCTTAAGTTTCTTACATCTCTCTCCTGAAAATGGATCAGATGATCCACTCCGGCTTCTCTTGCATTTCTTCTTGCGATCTTAATGACTGATCCATCGATATCATATCCCTGAATGTCCACGTCTATATCATCCTTAATCAGGTCGTTTGCCTCGTTGATCACGTCATACCACATCTTCTTCGGAATCAGGTTCGTCCACTCTTCTGCCGTGAATGAACGATTCATTCCCGGCGCGATATTTGCGGCCATCATTGCAGCTTCTATCGGAAATGTTCCACTTCCGCAGAACGGATCTACGAATACACGGTCTTTCTTCCATGGTGTCAGCTTGATGAGTGCTGCTGCCAGCGTCTCCGTGATCGGCGCTTTGCCGGAAACTTCACGGTATCCTCTCTTGTGCAGGGACACACCGGACGTATCGATTCCTACTGTAACGATATCTTTCATCAAAAATACACGTACCGGATAAGAAGCTCCGTCTTCCGGAAACCACTCGATTCCATAATATTCCTGCAGCCGTCTGACCATTGCTTTCTTCATAATAGACTGGATGTCTGACGGGCTGAATAATTTACTCTTAACAGACGCCGCCTTGGCAACCCAGAATTTTCCATTCTTCGGAATATAACGCTCCCACGGCAGGTTCTTTGTCTTGTCAAATAATTCTTCAAATGTTACCGCTTTGAAACTTCCTGCTTTTACAAGGATTCTCTCTGCTGTCCGCAGGAAAATATTAGCACGGCAGATCGCGTCTTCATCTCCGTAAAATGTCACTCTTCCATCTTCTACTTCTGCGATATCATAGCCAAGGTCTATGATCTCTCTTTTTAAAACTGCCTCCAACCCAAAATGGCATGGTGCAATCAATTCTATTTTACTCATATATTTCTCCTGTTTCTTCCGTACTTTTCTGTTTGTACTCTTTCTTAGTATATTCTACATAAAAAAAGCGCGCAAGGTTTTTATTTTTTAAAAGAAAAAGAATATGCCTTGGCATATTCTCGCACTGAGCGCATTGTCGGGCTCCTGTGTCGCTCTTTTAACAACAATCTGATTGAAACGCATACAGTAATGCTCCCCCGCAAATAATATCTGCGAGGGAGCACTTTATATTTACCTTATTATGAAAGTTGTCATCTTGTTACGACGACTACCATCTTCTCTGTCTTTTGATTGTTCCGAGTGAACCTACGATGCACGCAGATGCCACATGTCCTGCAGCTTCTTTGGTCTGTACTTCCTTCTTCTGAACTGCAAATGCTGTATTGTTAAATGTTGCCGTATATGCCGTCTTCTCTGGCAACTCGCATTATTTAATTTTAGCTTTTGCGGCTTTTGACCATGCAGAATAGAGTTTGACACTCTTTCCGCCATATTTCACTGTCTTATAAGTGCGGATTCTGATATAACAAGTTTTCTTTGGTGTCAGTTTTGTAATCTTTGATGATGTTGTACTGTTCTTGGAAACCGTTACGGTCTTGTTGCCGGATTTGAAATTCGACTTCTGTGAATACTGTAACTGGTAGCCGCTTGTCTGGCTTGCCTGTTTTTTCCATTTGACAGTCATCGCTTTCTTCGCTGCTTTCGCAGAGCTTACAGAGGTTCCCTTCGGAAGAATATCGAATGTCTTTTTCGTACTTCCCTCATAATAACTTCCGACGAATTTTACAGTCATGCTGTAGCGTCCTACATTTTTTCGCCCGGATGCATAGCCGATCCGGTAATTGGAAGCTGAGATTGTCTTATCTGTTCTGTCCTTTGCTGTCACACCCGGAGTTTTTACTTTTCCATCATATATATAGGAAGAAACTTTCGGTGTAACTTTGGCAATCGATGGAATAATCTGCTCTTTTTCCTGAATATCTCTGCGACAATATTTACATGTCGTTCTGACCAGTCCATCCGCATCATTAAAACTTGCTTTGTAATCTATTCTCTGCTGATACTCATGCCGGCAGAACCACAGATCCCACTGCTCCTGACTTATTGCACATTCAATATTATTATCTCCATTGTAGAATCCAATTCCATCACCCACGGTCGTATAAGAGTATTCCTTCCCATCCGTGTTTCCTACATCATCATAAAATGCAAATTCGTCAAATCGATATTCTCCTTTTGGCAGTTTACTTGCATCAAAGACAAAGGAATAAGCATCGCCGTATCTCATCTTGCTGACCGGCTCCAGAGTGGCGCGGTCGTTTAATTGAATTACCTTCACTATCCAGAACATCCCATACATCTGGTATATGTTCCTTGCCATCATACTCAAATTCTGTTTGCGTAAGCTCGACTGTCTTCGGTCTTGGAATCACTTTCGCAACTTCTTTATAATCACATTCCGTACATTGTTTGATAAGCTGACCGTTCGATGACGGTGTTGCTTGCCGGATCGTCCACTTCCATGTATGTACATCATAATTTACCGTTCCCTGTGCAGCTATCTGCTCTTTTTCCAGACAGAAGGCTTTCTTTACCGCATCATAACTGTATACGCTTACATTTTCACGGTCTGATTCGTCATATAGATACAACTTATTCACGGTAAATTTACCATGAATTTTATCATAACGGTAATTAATAAGTGCTTCATTCAGATAATATCTTACCTGATATGTATGATCATCTACTTGTTTCCTGTTTTGTTCATGCAGAATATATGTATGCCCGCCGTCCGTCACTTCAACATCCAAGTATCGGATACCGCTTTCATCTTCTGCCTGATACTCTACATCCAGCCATGTATCTATATCGTTTTCCTTCTGCGGATACTCGGCTGCAAATTTTATGTTTTTAAGAACCGGTGCGTCAAAATCAGCGCTGGGGTTCCGATCATTTGTGATCACGATATCCGGGTTTGCGATTGTTCCATTTTTCCCGCTCTCGCCATTTACGGAGATTCCAAGTTTTCCGTCCTCGAACACACGATACGTACGCTCATTTTTATTTTCATCAATCAATATGATTGTCTTTATTTTATAAATACTGTCCACAGTCATAATATCTGCCCGGAACGGAACTGTATATTTTCCATTTTCTTCGGCAGTCACCTGTTCTTCCAGTGTCAGTACATTCTTCGGATGCCTGGTGTCCGCAATCTCCATCTTCACTTTTGAAAAAGCGGCATCTCCCAGTGTTGCCTGATCAATTCCAATTGTAAAATATACTGTCTGCGGTGCGTCGATCGCATCCGGCACTTCTATCGACTGAAGATGCGGTGCATCTTTATCAAGCTCTGTCTTTGTCCATACTTTTGCCTGGATTTTTGAAAGATCAAAGGATAACTTTGTGTGAGTGCCATAGTAATCTCCTACTGTCGGTGTGTCCTGTTCAATACGGAAATATCTTGGCATTCCACCAACTCTTACGCTGATCTCTGCGCTGTAAATACCTATCGTTCTAAATTCCTCTGCCTCTGCTTTTGTAATCTTTTTCGTAACAATAACTTTCTTCGTCTCTCCCTGCCCAATCTGGATCTCTCCGCCATCGTAGTCATAGATATCTCCGCTGTAAAGCTTGAGCCGCATACCATTCTCGATCAGCTCCAGATCACTGTCACTGTTATTTGCAAGCGTCACTTCCAGTCTTGCCGTATCACCTTCTACATATTCTGTCGTTTCATTTCCATTCGCATCCAGAAAACGCATATTTGTGACCTTAAATACGTCCTCTCTGTATTCCGTGTCATCATCTATGTCGGTTGCCTGTACTGTCATGACCGACACAAGTCCTAATGACTGTACTGCAAATGCAATGACAAGCAGGATTGCCATTATTTTCTTCCTCATCTCTTTCCTCCTCATTTTCTCTTTTTTAACTGCTTATCCGGCAGGATTTTCATTTTTTCATAGTTGATTCTATACCGATAAAGCAGGTAACTTCACTCTCCCCTTAATTTTATTATACTTATCCAGTGTACAATTATCCACTATTTTCTTGTTAATGCAATTACAGCGAAATATAAATTCTTGCGCAAGCACAAATCTGTACTTCGCCTATCGTATTCACAAAAAGAGAGGTGAGATCTTCTCTCACCTCTCTTTTTGTGGATTGTTACGCCATTTTCTGATTACTGTCTCTCTTTGTAGCCGTGGCAGTTGCTGTCAGAAGAATTTCTGTTGGATTCATTCTTGTCGGACTGCCCATATGCATTCTTTTTGGATGCATTCTTATTATATCCGTTTTTGTTAGACGAGTTCTTGTCTGCGATGTTTTTGCCATAAGCATTCTTATCAGATGCATTCATGTTTGATGAGTTTTTTGCCATTTTAAATTCCTCCTAATTCTTTTTTAAGTTACAGGATTATTGTGTCCATCTGCATCTGTTTTATGTATCTTTTTCACAAAAACAGGCTTACAAATATATTAAGATTTTTTTAAGGTTTTTCTTGCTTTTTGACTCTTTCTATATTATACTTAAACTTGCAGAAAGGTTACTTTCTACAACCCCTTATTAATTATTTATACTCCCCTCAAAAGACCGATGGCTCCCCCATCGGTCTTTTACTTTATATTTTTCTTTTTATCACAGGGATTAATCAAATTTTTCTTCTGCTTTCAGTTCTTATCTTCGTCTCTGTCCGATTACCCGGAGAATCCACATCAACACAACAAGCGGAATAACGATCGGCGCAAGAATGCTGATAATCCCTCCGATCACTGCCACGATCAAGACGATAATTCCAACAAGCCCCAGTATCAGAAGAAGTTTCTTCCACCAGCTGTCCAATCCAAATACATGGACATTGCCATATCTATTCTGTTTGCCGGAATCATATTCGCTATTTGCAGTAGTCTCACTTCTGTATTCACCTTCTGTGTACTCCTGGTTCTCCTGTGCATCTATGATCGTACGGGCGATCGCCCATGGATCTCCCAATTCATCTATCACTTCTTTTTCGGATTTTCCTTTCGCTACTTCATCTGTAATATAATGCTTATAATAATTCACATTCTCACTTACAACTGCACCACTTAAGTCATTGCCAAGTGCGGCTCTTAATTTTTCCAGAAATTCCTGTTTCGTCATTCTATTATCTCCTTAATCAGCAAAATGTGCCTAATAAAAAACCTTGCACTTAGGATAGCACATACAAGTTGCCATTCCAAGTGCAAGGTTCTTAAAATTTTCTAATGAATTTATAAAAATCAGGAGTTCATATTTATCGTATCTTTTATCTATCGCAAAACCGATTACACTTCAAAGATCAGATCTCCGTATGATGGCATCGGCCATGCTTCTTTGTCTACGATCATTTCCAGTTTGTCAACCGGTGTACGCAGAGTTTCCATTGCAGGTACTACATCGAAGTGATAGAATCTTGCCTGCTCTTCACCTTCATCCATAGCTGCTGCCTTATCAGTTACAGCACTGAGTGCATCCAGTGCGCTCTTTGTCTCAGCCAGGAGATCACTTGTCTCTTTCAGCAGTCCAGCCTGTACGGAAGCGTCTACTCCTGCTTCTTTCACTGCAAGTACTGTATCTGCCAGAGATTTTGTATATTTGATAACAGCCGGGATGATCTGTTTGCTTGCCATGTCGATCATTGTACGTGCTTCAATGTTGATAGCCTTTGAGTAGTTCTCATACTTAATCTCTACACGTGACTCAAGCTCTGCCTTTGTGAATACTTTAAACTTCTCAAACATAGATACTGTATCTTCTGTTACCAGTGCCGGTACAGCTTCTACCATAGATTTGATGTTCGGAAGTCCTCTTCTCTCAGCTTCTTCTACCCATGCATCTGCATATCCGTTACCATTGAAAATGATTCTCTGGTGCTCTGTTGCATATTTCTTGATCAGATCATGTACTGCCATATCGAAGTCATCTGCTTTCTCCAGGATATCACACGCCTCTGAAAATGCCTCTGCTACGATTGTGTTAAGTACAACGTTTGATCCGGAAATAGAATCTCTTGATCCTACCATACGGAACTCAAATTTGTTACCTGTAAATGCAAACGGCGATGTACGGTTACGGTCTGTTGCATCTTTTGCAAGATCCGGAAGTGTACTTACACCTGTCTCCAGTCTTCCACCTTTCAGACTGTGTGTAGCTTCTCCGGTATCTACGAGCTGGCGGATTACATCTTCAAGCTGATCTCCAAGGAAAATAGAGATGATAGCCGGAGGTGCCTCGTTTGCTCCCAGTCTGTGATCATTTCCTACATCTGCTGCAGATTCACGAAGCAGTGCTGCGTGTTTGTCTACTGCTTTCAAGATACATGTCAGCACCAGTAAGAACTGTATATTCTCATGAGGTGTCTTGCCTGGCTCTAACAGGTTCTTACCATCATCTGTAGTCAGTGACCAGTTGTTATGTTTACCGGATCCGTTGACACCTGCAAATGGTTTCTCATGAAGCAGGCATTTCATTCCATGCTGGCATGCAATTCTCTTCAATGTCTGCATTACCAGGTGGTTGTGGTCAACAGCTACATTTGCTTCACCGTAAATCGGTGCAAGCTCATGCTGTGCCGGTGCAACTTCGTTGTGCTGTGTCTTGGATGTAACTCCAACTTTCCACAGTTCAATATTGACGTCCTTCATAAATCCGGCAATTCTCTGACGGATGGTTCCGAAATAGTGATCGTCCATCTCCTGTCCTTTTGGAGGCATCGCTCCAAATAAAGTACGTCCTGTATAAATAAGGTCTTTTCTCTGCTCAAACTTCTCAGCATCTACAAGGAAATACTCCTGCTCTGCTCCAACAGAAGGAGTTACTTTCTTAGCTGTTGTATTGCCAAATAACCGAAGCAGTCTCAGTGACTGTTCATTGATTGCCTGCATAGAACGCAGAAGCGGTGTCTTCTGGTCAAGTGCTTCTCCTTTGTAAGAGCAGAATGCTGTCGGAATACAAAGTGTAGCGCCTGCTGCATCATGTCTTACAAATGCCGGTGAAGTACAGTCCCATGCTGTATATCCTCTTGCCTCGAATGTTGCTCTAAGTCCTCCGGATGGGAATGAAGATGCATCCGGCTCTCCTTTGATCAGTTCTTTTCCGGAAAAGCTCATCAGCACTTTTCCGTTCGGCAGTGGTGCAGAAATAAAAGAATCATGTTTCTCAGCGGTAGCTCCTGTAAGGGGCTGGAACCAGTGTGTATAATGTGTAGCTCCTTTCTCAATCGCCCACTCTTTCATCTCGTGAGCAATTACATCTGCTGTTGCAAGATCTAATTCTTTTCCCTCTTCGATAATCTTCTTCAGATCCTTATAGACCTTCTTTGGCAAACGCTCTTGCATGACAGTATCGTTAAATACATCTTCCCCAAAAATCTCAGCTACTTTCAATGCTTCACTCATGTCTTTTCGTTTCCTTTCTTAATCATGTCTTGTTGTCTGTATTCAAATATTGTTGAATATGTAAGAAAAAGGCACTCCAACTTTCATTGGAACGCCTTTGTTCTCGTTACGCCTGTTAGTATAACTCAATTGTCTGAAAAAGGCAAGTATAAATTGAAATTATTCTGCTTTTCCAACAGATCCGAATAATTCCATCTTCTCCTTGACAGTTTCGATGATTGCTTCGTATCCTGGTTTTAAAAGCTTACGAGGATCATAGCCTTTTCCTTCCTGATCTTTACCCGCCTCGATATATTTGCGTGTTGCATCAGCAAATGAAAGCTGGCACTCTGTATTAACATTGATCTTAGCTACTCCGAGATCAATTGCCTTTTTGATCATGTCATCCGGAATTCCTGTTCCACCATGAAGTACCAGTGGCAGTTTTCCTGTCAGCTTCTGGATTGCATCCAGAGTCTCAAAACTTAATCCAGCCCAGTTTGCAGGATATTTTCCGTGAATGTTACCGATACCTGCCGCAAGCATTGTAACACCAAGATCTGCGATCTGCTTACATTCGTTCGGATCAGCACACTCACCCTGTCCGATAACTCCGTCTTCTTCTCCACCGATAGAACCAACTTCTGCTTCCAGGGAGATTCCTTTCTTGTTGCAGACTTCAATCAGTTCTTTTGTCTTAGCAACGTTCTCTTCGATTGGATATTTAGATCCGTCAAACATGATAGAAGAGAATCCAGCCTCGATACACTTATAACTTCCTTCGTAAGTACCGTGATCCAGATGTAAAGCAACCGGAACTGTTGTTCCAAGCTCACCCATCATAGCTTCTACCATAGCAGCAACTGTCTTGAATCCAGTCATGTACTTTCCTGCTCCTTCAGATACTCCAAGGATTACCGGAGATTTCATCTCTTCAGCCGTATTCAGTACTGCTTTTGTCCACTCCAGATTGTTGATGTTGAACTGACCTACTGCATAGTGACCTTCAACTGCTTTTTCAAGCATCTCTTTTGCTGATACTAACATATCATATTCCTCCAATTCTTCAATTCACATTTCATTTTTTTATTATAGACCATTACTTTCAAAAAAACAAGGACAAAGAAATCAGCATTCCCGCACTCAGAAACGGGCCAAGCGGGATACTCGACTTCCGTTTCACCTTTTTGCACAAAAGCATCACGATTGTCCAGATTCCTGCCAGCAAAATGCCAGTAAAAAACGCTTGCCAGATTCCATTTGCACCAAATAAACTCCCACCTGCTGCCATTAATTTTACATCTCCGCCACCAACAGCACCCGGCTTCCATGCTGCCAGCAGAAGTAACGGCACACTGACAGCGAACACTCCAACGCACACCGCCTGCCACGAAAGTTCAGGGCAGAGCATCCGGTACACTGCCGCCAGCGCTCCAAATGCCAGCACGGACCGATTTGAAATTCTGTGTGTACGCGCGTCCTGTCCGGCAATCCACACCAGACAGGTGGCAAGCAGATACAACATAAACCATCTGCACAAATATATTTTTGAAAATATCATCATAAAATTATATCTCCTTTTACTACATTATATGATGCCAGGTCAAAAACCTGACACCCTGTATCAAAAATCTGTATGAAAGTAAAAATGTACTATTGCAATGTCATAATTTCAGGAATTATGCAGGCTGAACTGCCTGACTTGATATTGTAGATATATAAAACAAAACCGGAATTCATGATGAACTCCGGTTTCATACTGAGTGACTCCCAGGGGAATCGAACCCCTGATTCCAGCGTGAGAGGCTAGCGTCTTGACCGCTTGACCAGGGAGCCTTGCTCTTTCGTACTTGCCTAGTATAGCAAACATTCTATAAATAAGCAAGTACTTTTTTTCATTTTTTATGTTTTTTTGCAATTTTTTCTACAGCCCTGCATTTTTCGGCTGCTTTCGCTAGTTTTCTTTCTTGTGATTCACAGACAATTTCTTCATTTCATCTTCCGGAACCATTAGTTGTAACTGTTTCTGCAAATTCTCAATGACAACTTCATCATGGCTTCCGCCATACTCCCCATCCAATGTCCATGGGATCTCTTCAATCGACTCGAATGTGATCTTGCCTGTCTTGAATGTGTACATATGCTTTGTGTCCACCTGTTCGATCAGAAGTGATGCGATGATCTCCTGTAAAGCAATTGGATTCTTCGGTGTCTTAATCAATGTAACTTCAAACAGACCGTCGTCAAATGCGACTTCCTTTCCTATCATATTGCGGAAACCGCCTACAGATCTGGAATTTGTTACCATTCCGAATACAAATTCGTCCTCGATCACCTCTCCGTCATGTTCTACTTTGATCCGGTAAGACGGAATGTTAAACAGACGCTTCGTTCCTTCCAGAAGGTATGCAAGATGTCCGAGCACGTTCTTCAATTCCTGCTTTGTCTCATAAGATACATCCGTAAATAAACCAAACGCGGCAATATAGACGAAAATATCGTCATTGAATTTACCGACATCACAGCAGAATTCGGAACCATTCACTGCATTGTCCGCAGCTTTCAGAACATCTTTCGGAATATGCAGGCTGTTCGCAAAGTCATTCGTTGTTCCAGCCGGAATATATCCGATCGGATCACGGTCTTCACGTTTCATCATTCCGGTCACAACTTCATCCAATGTTCCGTCACCTCCGCTGCACACAACCAGATCATATGTACTGGCATCATATTCGGATATTTTCTTATATGCGTCATGATATGCCTGCGTCGGATAGATCACCACTTCATAACCTGCTTTCACAAAAATATCTACAACGTCTGACACCTTTGGTGCGAGCATGCCTTTGCCGGCATGCGGATTATATACAAACAGTAATCTTTTCATACTCCGCTCTCCTTTCACTCGTCTGAAAAAGAGTTCCTTAACCGGAACTCTTTTCTTATGTCTTATATTATCATTATGTATGATTATTTGTTAGCAATGAGGAATGCTTCCACACCTGCTACTGCCTCGGATTCATCCTCTCCGTCTGCTGCAACAGTAATCGCCGTTCCTTCTGAAAGATTCAGGCTCATCATTCCCATAATACTCTTTGCGTTAATCTTCTTATCATCCATCTCGATATATACCTGACTCTTATACTGGCTCGCTTCCTGCACAAGGTGTGCAATCGGTCTTGTTTCCATATCCATGCTGTTTCGAATCGTAACAGGCTTCTTAATCATAGTGTTGCTCCTCCTTATTTTTCCTTAACTTATTCGCTATCTCACTTAATTTCCTCAGTCTGTGATTCACACCTGATTTTCCTACAGGTTCACGTAACAGACTTCCCAGCTCCTTCAGTGCTGCATCCGGATATGCCAGACGTGTAAGGGCGACGTCTTTCAACCCATCCGGCAATTCATCAAAACCAATCGTATCCCGGATATATGCAATATCCTCCATCTGCCTTACTGCGGCAGAAACGGTTTTGTTAATATTAGCAGTTTCGCAATTCACTTTCCTGTTGACGGCATTACGCATCTCTTTCAGGATCCGGACATTCTCCAGCTCCAGTAATGCGACATGCGCCTCCATAACATTCAGCATATCCACAATCTGGGAACCTTCCTTCAGATATACAACTTGCATCCGCTTCCGCTGTACAATCTTCGCATCGGTTCCGAAGCTGTTCATCAGAGTCTTCAGATGCTCTGCCAGTTCTTCCTGTGCACATACAATCTCCAGATGGTATGACTTCGTAGGATCACTCATTGATCCCGCCGCAAGAAATGCGCCCCGAATATAGGCTCTTTTACAACAGACTGCCTGAACGTCCGCATGCTTTACCGCAAGGAGTTCTTCTCCCCTCCAGAAGAGATGATAACTCCAGTTGTCCTTTCCTGCATGTCTTCGAATTACGATATCAGTCTTTATATTAAATGTTTTTCTCATTAATGTAAAGCATTTTCTTGCAACTGGATAATTTTCCGTGTCCACCTGCAAAGTGATTCTGCCCTTAAAATCTTCCGAAAAATGCCCACACATTTGCACAATTGCAGAAAGTTCTGCAAGATTGCAATGTCTTGCATCCGTCGAATGTTCTGCCAGTTCTTCTTTTATTTTCCCGGAAAATGACATTTCCTGCTCCTATCTTGCTTTCGTTTTAGCATCCTTTTCAATGTCTCTGTGTTCGATTCTAACGCCATAGTTTTCTTCATTTTCCTGAAGTGTTTCATACAATGCATTTGCCAGAGTTACAGACCGGTGTTTTCCGCCGGTACAACCGATTCCGATCACAAGTTGCGTCTTTCCTTCTGCCACGTAATTCGGAATCAGAAATTCAATCATGTCTGTCAATTTCTCCAGAAATTCCCATGACTTTTCATTTGCCATGACATAATCTCTGACTTCTTTGTCATTACCGCTCTTTGAACGTAATTCTTCTATATAATATGGGTTCGGCAGAAAACGGACATCAAATACAAGATCTGCATCACTTGGGATTCCGTATTTAAATCCAAAAGACAGAACTGTTATGTATAAGTTCTTGTATTCCTTATTTTCTACGAAAATTTTATTCAGTTCGCCTTTTAATTCGCGCGTCAGCATATGGCTCGTATCCAACAGGTAATTTGCCTTCTTCTTAAGAAAGCTTAATTTTTCACGTTCCTCGGCAATTCCTTTGTCCACTCTCTGGCTGCTACCGGACAATGGATGAAAACGTCTTGTCTCTTTATATCGTTTGATCAGCACATCGTCACTGGATTCCAGGAACAGAATCTCATAAGTAAGTCCTGCTTCATCCAGCTCCCTAAGTACACGCTCCAGTTCTTTGAAACTCTGACCGCTACGGATATCCACGCCAAGCGCCGCCTTATTCATCTCTGTACCCGGCACACTTAAAAGCTCCGCAAATTTGGGAATCAATGGCACCGGCAGATTATCTGCGCAAAAATACCCCATATCTTCCAGCATCTTAAGCGCTGTACTTTTTCCTGCTCCCGACATACCCGTTACAATCACAAATCTCATACTAGAACTCTCCTAATCTTTTTACTTCCGGCTCTAATTTCACGCCGAACTTTTCCTCCACTCTGTCTGACACCTGCTGCATCAGTTCTACGATATCTGCTGCTGTCGCATGATCCTTATTAATAACAAATCCGCAATGTTTTTCGGAAACCTGTGCGCCTCCTACCTGAAAGCCACGGAGATCTGCATCCTGGATCAGTTTTCCGGCGAAATATCCTTCCGGTCGCTTAAATGTACTTCCGGCACTCGGATATTCCAGCGGCTGTTTTGTAATGCGCTTTTCCTTCAGCTCATCCATGTAAGCCCTGATCTCATCTGCATTTCCACTCTTAAGTTCAAGAACTGCCTCTATGACAATGTAGCCTTTTTTTGCGATTACGCTTGTACGGTATCCCAGTTCCAGCTCTTCCTTCGGAATAGTAAGGAATTCTCCCTCATCCGTCAAAACTGTCACTTCCTTCAGAACATCTTTCATCTCACCACCGTATGCTCCGGCGTTC
>UMFX01033169.1_pt1 | contig 13047 bp, 13 predicted proteins | sample 1965131 | NCBI WGS metagenome assembly UMFX01 (sample SAMEA4836058, study PRJEB28245) | human gut metagenome | biome: gut microbiome; material: fecal sample | place: Denmark | collected 2008 | reverse complement strand
AGGTGGCTGACAAGGCATCAAATGGAACACAGCCCAATTTAAGTATGCGAGAATTAGAAAAGTTTCCTGTGAGTGTACCTTCAAATCTTGAAGAGCAAAAGAAAATAGGTGACTATTTTAGAAACCTCGACCACCTCATCACTCTTCACCAGCGCAAGTGTGATGAACTAAAAGAAGTTAAGAAATTTATGTTACAAAACATGTTTGTATAAGGAAAAGGGTGAGAAAATGGGAAAAATAACTTTATTTCATGGAACACCTGATAAAATTGTAGTTCCGACATATGGACTTGGTGAGAAAAGACATGATTATGGAATTGGATTTTACTTAACGGACAATATAGATCTTGCTAAGGAATGGGCTGTTTGCAGACCGAATGAGAAAAATGGCTGGGTTCATCAATATGAATTGGGCACAGAAGGTCTGAAAATATTAGATTTTCAAGAAAAAGATGTGTTGGCGTGGCTTGCAGAATTGATGAAACATAGAGATGCAGCAGATTCTAAGCGTTATCGTATGTTGGCAGCAAAGTTTATTGAAAAATATGGTGTGGATGCAAGTGATTATGATGTTATAAAAGGTTGGAGAGCAAACGCTTCTTACTTTTATATCGCAAAAGAGTTTGTAAGAGACAATATTGATCTTGAAATATTACCGGAGTTGCTTTCATTGGGCGGTCTTGGCATTCAATATTGTATTAAATCTGAGCGGGCATATTCTAAATTGCAGGAAGTAGAAGAAAAGTTACTGCCGGTTGATTACAAGGAATATAGCCAAAAGTATAACGAACGTGATATAACGGCAAGACGAAAGATGCGAGAATTAGTAGATTCTGATGCAAATAAAGTAACAAATGTATTTAGTACATTATTTTAGGAGAGATGACAATGAAGGCATATGCAGAAGAGTATTTGAATGATGTTGTAGAAAATCAGGGAAAGTTGTTTGATTATGTGGCGCAGAATTTTCCTGATAAAGATACAGAAGAATTTATCAACTTTTATATGAAAAGTAAGACAAGAAAAAGTATTGATGAATCGCAGGCATATGTAAATACGATGGATTATAAGGAATTATGGAATTATTTTCAAAAAACAGATCAGTATAAATTGGAAGATGGAAAAGGTCTTGATGGTTTTATGCCGGATTGGATTGGCGAGTTTTATGCGTATTATCAATGGTATTACAATATGCCGAGTTCAGAAGTTATTCAGAAGATTCCAGTAGACTTTTTGGAAAAGGCGTATTCTGGGCTTCATGATCTGGAACTGGATCTGGCAGTAAAAAAAGTAGGTGAAGTGTAATGCAGATTATTTGCTTTCACAATCCAGATGAAGAGAACGGATACTTAAGTAATTGGTATCCGTCTAATTTTATAGTTGATGGTGTTCATTTTTCGTCCATGGAACAGTTTATGATGTATCGGAAAGCAATTTGTTTTCAAGATGAATGCATTGCAGAGCAGATACTCGGCACGAAAGATGTAGCAGAGATCAAAGCGTTAGGACGTGCAGTAAAAGATTATGATGAAAACTATTGGAATGGAGTAAGACAGGTTATTGTATACGAAGGATTGCTTGCAAAGTTTTCACAGAATGACGAGCTGAAAGATAACCTTGTAAATACTGGGAATGTGATATTAGCAGAATGTGCAGTGAAAGATCGAATCTGGGGTATTGGATTGTCTATGAAAGATGAAAATAGATACGACAAGAGCAAGTGGAGAGGAGAAAATTTGCTTGGATATACACTGATGATGGTGCGAGAGCGATTGAATTTAGAATAATCGTATGTATTGTGATATAGGTGATAATAGTGTTACATACTGCGATAAAGCGTAAGTAGGCAAGTTTTTGCGAATTAAAATAGATGGGTGGGAACAGCGTAAGGTTTCTGAGCTATGCTCTATATCAACCGGAAAAAGCAATACTCAAGACAAGGTTGAAGATGGAGAGTACCCATTCTATGTGCGCTCACCAATTATAGAAAGAAGTACAAAGTATTTATATGATGAAGAAGCAGTTATTACTGTTGGGGATGGAGTTGGTACTGGAAAAGTATTTCACTATGTGAACGGTAAATATGACTTGCATCAGCGTTGTTACAGGATGTATGGCTTTTCAGACGAATTGAATGCACATTATTTTTATCATACATTTTCTAAGTTGTTTTATAAACGAGTAATGGCAATGACGGCAAAAACATCTGTCGATTCTGTCAGGTTAGAGATGATTTCTGATATGAAAATACCTGTTCCCAATGTTGAAGAACAAAGAAAAATAGGAAACCTTTTAGATGGGATTGACCACCTCATCACTCTTCACCAACGCAAGTGTATGACGAGTAGATGAAGAACAAAAAACGTTTGGGAACAGCGTAAGTTGGGAGATATAGCTGATGTAACAAAACTTGCGGGGTTTGAATTTACTGAACATGTTGTCTATTCAGATGAGGGTAATGTTATCGCATTGCGAGGATTGAACATAAAAAATGGTCAGTTGATTTTAAATGATGTTAAGTATATAGATGGAAGTAATTTTTCTAAACTAAGTCGTAGTAAGTTATTTATAGATGACATCATGTTTACCTATGTCGGTACTGTTGGAGAAGTAGCTATAATCAAGGAAAATGATAGATTTTATCTTGCACCGAATGTTTCGAGAATTAGAGTTAAAAGTGATGATTCACCCAAATTCATTAGCCATTATATGAGGACAGATAATTTTAAAAACAAGGTAATTTTTCCATTAATTGCAACTTCATCACAGCCAGCACTAAGCATGGAAAATATTAGAAAATTTACTATTAATATTCCTATAAACAGAGAAGAACAAGACTGTTTAGCAAAATATTTTGATAGCCTAGACCACCTCATCACTCTTCACCAGTGCAAGTGTATGACGAGTAGATGAAAAACAAAAAACGTTTGGGAACAGCGTAAGTTGGATGATGTAGTTGAATTTCTTGATACAATGAGAAAGCCTTTAGAAGGTGCGAAACGCATTCCTGGTCCACATCCATATTATGGAGCCTCTGGGATTGTTGATTATGTAGATGGATATTTGTTCGATGAAGAGTTGATATTGTTAAGTGAAGATGGTGCCAATATTACCGATAGAAATTATCCGGTATGTTTTCTAGCAAGCGGAAAATACTGGGTAAATAACCATGCTCATGTTCTTCGTACAAAGCAGGGAAATGAAAATAATTTCATTTGCAACTCATTAGAACGAAAAGACTATACGCAATATAATACAGGAATGGCAATGCCAAAACTTAATAAGGAGACGTGTAAAAAAATTCCTATTTCATGTCCTGGATTTGAAGAACAAAAGAAAGCTGGAGACTATTTTAGAAGTATAGACCACCTCATCACTCTTCACCTTCGTAAGCAGGCCAAACGTAAAAAAGGGTCAAAAAATACTTGAAATCAGTGTAAGTATAAAATAAATAATGTATATTAGATACATAGAATCACAAAGGAGACAAAAATTATGCCTGAATTAGAGTCAATGATAGAACAAAAGTTAATTGAACAACTGGTATATGGAGATTCGCAGTGGACATATCGACCGGATTTGAAGACGGAAGAAGATTTGTGGGCGAATTTCCGGTATATTCTGGAACAGAATAATAAGGAGCGTTTGGATGGAGAGCCTTTAACAGATACCGAGTTTGAACAGGTGAAGAACCAGTTGCAGTTTTCATCCTTCTATAAAGCGGGAGAATGGCTTGTTGGAGAGAACGGTAAGGTTCAGGTACATGTGCAGAGAGATACGAAGAGATTACATCTCGTAGTGATGAATCACGAGCATATTGCAGGGGGAAGCAGTGTGTATGAGGTGATTAATCAATACAGTGCATTGAAGACAGAGGAAGACGGACGTAATCGCAGATTTGATGTAACGCTGATGATTAATGGACTTCCGATGATTCATATAGAATTAAAGAATAAGCAGCATTCTTATATGGATGGATTCTGGCAGATTAAGAAATATATCGGAGAAGGGAAGTTTACTGGAATTTTCTCTGCGGTACAGATGTTTGTAATCAGCAATGGCGTAAATACAAAGTATTTTTCTGCAGCAAGCGACACGGAATTAAATGAAAAATTCATCAGTGGATGGCTGGATCAGGATAATAATCCGGTATCTGATTATATTGAGTTCGCAAAGAGTGTACTGCGCATCCCGGAAGCGCATGAGATGATTGCGAGATATACGGTATTAGATGAAGATGCGAAACGATTAATATTATTGCGGCCGTATCAGATTCATGCGATTGAAGCAATACGAGAGGCTTCCAAGACAGGGAAGTCTGGTTATGTCTGGCATACAACGGGTTCAGGTAAGACGTTGACTTCGTATAAGGCAACCCGTAACCTGCTGATGGACATTCCGTCTTTGGATAAAACGATTTTCTTAATTGACCGAAAGGATCTGGATACACAGACAACAATGGCATTTCAGGCATATGCCAACAATGATCTGATCGACGTAAATGAGACAGACAATGTAAATGATTTGAAGAAAAAATTAAAATCAGAAGACCGGCAGGTAATCGTTACAACCATCCAAAAGCTGCAACGATTAATTACAAAGAGATTGCAGGAAGGAACGCCGGAATATAACAAGATTAAAAATCTGAGGATTGCATTTGTAGTAGATGAGTGTCACAGAGCAGTTACACCGGGAACGAAGAGAGAACTGGAGAGATTTTTTGGAAAATCATTATGGTATGGCTTCACTGGAACACCAAGATTTTCAGAAAATCCTTATCCGAAGATGGGTGATCTGCCGCGCACAACAGACGAATTATACGGAGAACGTTTACACAGATATACGATACAAAATGCAATCCATGATAATGCGGTTCTTGGCTTTCAGGTAGAGCATAATGGACCGAAGACGATGTCTGATGAAACAGATAGTAAATTGTATGATAATGAAGCACATATGTTAAAAGTTCTGGATGTGATTTTGAACAAGTCCTATCATAAATTGGGATTCCAGAATGGAAAAGGTAAGACGTATGAGGCATTGCTGACAACAAGTTCGATTCCTCTGGCGCAGAAGTATTATGAATTATTAACGAAAGTAAAAGAAGGAAATACTCCATTGCGGATTGATGAAAAGATCCGGCAGGTACTCCCTGATTTTCCGAAATTTGCAATTACATATTCTGTGACGGAAAATGAAGAAGGTTCACAGGTAAATCAGCAGAAGATGCAGAAATCGTTGGATGATTATAACAATATGTTTGGAACAAAATTTGATCTGGCACAGATCCAGTCTTACAATGGCAATCTGAATAAAAGGCTTGCGAGAAAAGATCCTAAATTTAAGAGACGACATGAACAATTGGATCTGGTAATTGTAGTTGATCGATTGCTGACAGGATTTGATGCCCCTTGTATGTCTACGATGTTTATTGACAGACAACCTATGGGACCGCATGATCTGATACAGGCATTTTCGCGAACAAATCGTATTTTCGATAAGAATAAAACATATGGACAGATTGTTACATTTCAGGCTCCGAAGCTTTTCAAAGAGAGTGTAGATAACGCAGTAAAATTGTATTCCGCAGGTGGTACAAATGATTCTATTCTGGCAGAATGGGACGAGGTGGAAAAGGCATTCCGTACAGCGCTGAAAGCGCTTCGTATTGCAGCAGGAGCGCCGACAGCTATACCGGGAATGTCATTGGCTGAAAAGAAAGTATTTGCAAAAATATTTCAGACATTTGACCGGTTATTTGCACAGCTTAAATCGTTTTCAAATTACAGTGACAAGCTGTTGGAAGAATATGATATTACAGAAGAAGAGTACGAAGATTATGTAGCGCATTATAAAAATGTAATAGAAGAAATAAAAAGAGAAAAAGAAGAAGGAAATGATGGCGGAGAAGATGAAGAGGAAACGTCAGACTTAGATTCAGAGTATGTGCTGATGGCATACAGTAATACGAAAATTGATTATGAGTACATTATCAATTTGATTCAGAATATTGTATCACCGGGAGAAGATGAAGAGGATATTTCACCAGAGGAAAGACAGAAGCAGATAGATGAAGTTAAGCAATATATAGCAGAATTACGAAAGGGTAATCCGAAGATGGCAGATATTATGTCAAATCTGGTTTCAGAGATTGAAGTGGACGCAGACAGGTATAAAGGACATTCGATTTTGAACATAGTAGAAACAACAAAGCAGAAATACATTGAAAACAGGATTTCTGACTTTTGTGAGAAGTGGTATGCGGAACCTGATGATGTTATGTATGCAGCCATGCATTACAGAAACGATGAGATACCGAATGAAGGTGTTATAAAAGCTACAATTGATTATACATGTTATAAGGCAAATGCAGAAAAAGCGGTTCCGAAGTTCAAATACTATAAGATGTGTATGGATGAATTAAAAGAGGTCTTAGATACCGAAATTAAGCCTTTAATTAATCCATTGTAAAGCAAGGTGAAGGTGTAGTTTTATGTTTATATCAGCGTGAGTTATTTCGGGAAAGGAAAAGGCTTATGATAAATGATATGAACAGGACATTGCTTTTCAGTGAATATTTTCAGCAATGGATTGATATTTACAAGAAAGGCGCAATCCGGGAAGCGACTATGGCAAAATACCGTATGACACAGAGATGGGTAGAGAAGCTTATGCCGGAGTTAAAAGTTGCGGAGCTGAACAGAACAGCATATCAGCAATTATTGAATGCATACGCAAAAGAACACGAGCGCCAGACAACATTGGATTTTCACCATCAGTTAAAGGGAGCGATTTTAGATGCGGTTGACGATGGTCTGATTGAAAGAGATCCAACCAGAAAAGCAATCATTAAGGGGAAAACGCCGAGAGTCAAAAAGATTAAATATTTAAGTCAATTCGAGTTACATACTTTGATTTCTGATCTGGATCTCAAAGAAGAACCGAATTGGGACTGGTTTATTTTACTGGTCGCGAAAACAGGAATGCGTTTTTCAGAAGCACTTGCGATTACGCCGGGAGATTTTGATTTTGCAAGACAGACATTATCTATCAGTAAAACATGGGACTACAAGGGCGAAGGTGGTTTCCTGCCAACAAAGAATAAATCTTCGGTTAGAAAAATCCAGATTGACTGGCAGATTGTTGTAAAATTTTCAGAGTTGATTAAAGGACTGCCGGAAGATCAGCCAATCTTTGTAGGCGAATCGAAAATATATAATTCTACAGTGAATGATGCATTAACCAGACATTGCAGAGAATGCGGGATATCGGAGATTTCGATTCATGGCTTAAGACACACCCATGCCTCGCTATTGCTATTTGCAGGTGTTTCAATAGCGAGTGTTGCTCGAAGACTTGGACATGCCAGCATGACAACAACACAGAAAACGTATTTACACATTATTCAGGAACTTGAAAACAAAGATGTAGATCTGGTAATGCGAACATTATCTGGATTGTAAAAATTAAAGTAGAAATACTTACGCTGATTTTATGGAACGTTCTTGAAAGAGGAAGAACCGGAGTATAACCAGAAGGAGCCGAAAGAGCATTATAGGGAAATGATACGAAAAGATATGATTGAGATAACAGGTCCATTTTATGCGGATGAAAGTGAAGAAGATAAGAAATTGTTTTATATATGTGCACTAATCGATTATATTGCGAGAAAAACAAAGAATAAAAGAAGTGTGATCGTGGATGTTTTAGGGCAGGAACGAATTGGAAGAGTCGGAGAGTTAGCTGATTTTTATGGCAACAGTAATTTGGAAGAAGTATGCAGAGTGTTAATGAAAGAATCCCAGATTGAGCCGGGCGATTTTGATAATGTCGGAGCGTGTCAATATGATATTCCGTCACACTGGGATATTGGAAGAGTGTATAAGAGATTGATTAAACAGGTAGTGAAAGTAAAAAATGTAGATGAAGTGGATGCAATTTTTGAGGTGTATCATTCATTTATCAGTGATAAAATAGATGATTATAACAGTATCGTTTATTGTGAAAATCCGGATTATATTTTTGAGGCTTTTATGACTGATAAGTTGCCGGATTAAATCATTTTCACAAAAGAATCAAGGGAGAGAACGCAATGCCAAAAGGAACGAATCAGAAATTCAAACTCTATCGTCTGGCGCAGATCATGCTGGAGCGGACAGACGAAGAGCATTATATTACAATGCCGGAGATCATGGAGGCACTGAAAGAATACGATATCACTGCGGAGCGTAAGAGCATTTACGCGGATCTCAGGGATCTGGAGACATTTGGGATCGATGTGGAGGGAGAGCAGGTCGGAAACCGCTACCACTATCATGTGGTGAACCGCCCATTTGAGATGCCGGAGCTGAAGCTTTTGGTGGATGCGATTCAGTCTTCCAAGTTCATTACCGCAAGAAAGACGAATGATCTGATTCGCAAACTGGAGACGTTTGTCAGCAGATACGATGCCATGAAATTGCAGAGGCAGGTATATGTCTCCGGACGGATCAAGACGATGAATGAGAGTATCTATTATACTGTAGACGAAATCCATAATGCGATTTCCGAAAATAAAAAGATCTGTTTTCAATATTTCCAGTGGAATGTGAAGAAGGAAATGGAACTGCGCCATGGTGGAGCATATTATCGTATCAGTCCGTGGGGTCTGTCCTGGGATGATGAGAACTATTATCTGGTTGGTTATGATTCAGATGCGCAGATGATCAAGCATTACCGGGTGGATAAGATGCTGAATCTTCGGATGATAGATGAGCGTCGGGAGGGCAGAGATCACTTTAAGAAGCTGGATATGGCAGATTATGCGAAGAAGAGTTTCGGGATGTACGGTGGAAAAGAGCAGGATGTGAAAATGCTGGTGGAAAATCATCTGGCGGGCGTTATGATTGACCGCTTTGGAAAGGATATTATGATGGTGCCGGTGGATAAGGAGCATTTCTCTGTGAAAGTACAGGTGCATGTCAGCAGGCAGTTCCTTGGCTGGGTGATCTCGCTTGGCGAGGGTATTAAGATCATCGGACCGGATGAAGTGGCAGGACAGATGAAGCAGGAGATTAAAAGGCTTGTGGAGCAGTATGGAGAGTAAGATGGCAGGAACGATCATTTGTTATGGGGATTCGAACACTTTCGGGTATGATTCCCGCATGGGTACAGAAGGAAGATTTCCGAAAGAGATAAGATGGACGGGAATCCTGGATGACAGAACAGAATACAAAGTGAAAAATCATGGGATCTGCGGAAGATGTATTCCGGAGATGACAGGACAGATGGATTTTATTTGCAAACAGATCAAATCCTGGGCAAAAAAAGCTGCACCGATATGGTTGTTTCTTATGCTCGGGACGAATGATATCCTGAATGCGGCAGAACCATCGGCAGAAAAGACCGCAGAGAAAATGAAGCATTTTCTGGAAAGATTACAGGAAACGCCGGAAGTAAGTGAGGGCAAGATAGAATTATGTCTGCTTGTCCCGCCGATGATGAAGCGTGGCTCGTGGGTTTCGGATGACCGGATTGTGACAGAATCACGGAAGATTGGCGAATTGTACGGGGCATTAGCAGAGCAGCTTGGCATTAAATGCATAAATTGCGGTAAATGGGAGCTGCCGCTTTTATATGACGGTGTGCATTTGTCTGAGGAAGGACATGCGGAATTCGCGGAAAAGCTGATATCGGAGCCGGAGGCTTTTGAATTGGGAATTATATAATAGATGTATGCAGTAAAGAAAATAATGAAATTAGTAGAAGGGACAGTTCATAATAAAAGGTTATCTACAAATACATTGCAGTAGGATGGAGGAGAGCAAATGAAAAAGAAACGATTAGAAGGTGTGCTCCTGGCGTTTGCGGTGGCGGTGTCCACGGTATTTGTGCCGGTGAATGTGGCAGCTGCTGACAGCGCGGAGAGTAAGAGTGTGACACTGCAGGATTCTGCAAAGGATCAGAACGGAAAACAGACAGAAAAACCGGGAAAATATGTGTTGAAAGATAAGAAAAACAAGGCTGTCGGTGTTCGTGCACGGGCAGCAGGTGTAGATTCCATGACATATGACTGGGATGACACCACGCAGACGCTGACAGTCAGCGGAACAGGAAAAGTTGTCGGGAATTATGACACCAGTTATCCGCTGAGTGCTTATAAAAATAAGGCTCGCAAAATTATTTTACAGGATGGAATTACAGAGATTGGTACACAGGCGTTTGCTAATTTCTCAAATTTGACAGAAGTTGATTTTTCGTCAACATTGAAGAAAATCGGGGAAGCGGCATTTTACGGATGTAGCGAACTGACAAGTGCAGAATTACCGGGGTCATTGACGACACTGTCGACAGCAGCATTTGCTGATTGCAGTGCATTTGCTGATTTAGTACTTCCGAAAAAACTGCAACAGATCGGAGATTATGCATTCCAGAATTGTGCATTGACGCAGATGACATTCCCGGCATCTGTAAACTATATATCATCACTTGCATTTTATGGATGCAGTGGATTACAGGAATTTCAGGTGGCAGCCGGAAATGCGAAATACAGTGCTTCAGAAGGTGTATTATTTGAGGCGAAGAAGACAACGTTAGTTTTATATCCGATGGGAAGACAGGCTGAATCCTATCAAATCCCGGGTTCCGTAAAAACGATCGGAGAAAATGCATTTAACAATGCGAATGTCTCGGAAATTCTAATTCCAAAGACGGTCAGTGCGATTAATGAAGGTGCTTTTGCCAGAGCAAAAATAAAAACGTTGAATCTGCCTGGTTCCATAACAAGTCTTGGATTATATCTGTGTGAAGACTGCACGGAACTTCAGTCGGTGACGATTGGAAAAGGAATTAAGAGTCTTTCCTACAGAATGTTTTATAAGTGCAGTTCTTTAACAGAAGTATCGCTTGGCAGTACATTAAATACACTGGATAGTCTGGCATTTGCATACTGTACATCTTTACGGCAGATTACAATTCCGGACAATGTGACTCAGATTTTAAATGGATGCTTCGGAGAATGTTCTGCATTGGAAAAGATAATATTTCCAAAGAAATTAAAAGAGATCGCATTTCAGGCATTTTTAAATTGTAGAAAACTGACATCAGTGACATTCCCATCAGCGCTGGAAAAGATTAACAAGGTAGCATTTTACGGAACCGGAATTAAAAAGGTAAAGATTCCGTCCTCTGTCACTTATATCGGACCGGAAGCATTTCCGGCAGGCACAGTGATGACCGGAATAAGTGGCCTGGCAAAGATGGATGATGGCTCTTATATGAAGATGGAAAAACTGCCGGTCAAGGTGAAATATGATTACAGTGCAGCATTTGATGTTGTAAAAAGAGTAAACAGTGAGAGAAGCAAGAGAGGACTTAAGACGCTTACGATGGATAAGCGGATGATTAAGGGCTCTATGCTTCGTGCAGCGGAACTTGCGATTGCATTTTCCCATACACGTCCGTCAGGAAGAGATTTCAATACGGTTTGTTATGACAGCAAACAGGGTTATATTATGATGGGCGAGAATATTGCTGCCGGACAGACAAGCAGCAAGAGCGCCATGACTTCATGGATGAATTCACAGAGACATAAGGAAAATATTCTTACGTCTGCTTATACGGGAATCGGCGTGGGTGCAGTTGTTGTAAACGGCGTGCATTACTGGGTACAGAATTTTTCAACGACCACAGTGCAGAAAGCATCGGCTTCTTCTTATAAGAATAAGAGTGCAAATGTAAACGTAGAGGTAACGAAAGAGCAGGACGGAAATCTGTTTTATATCAATCCGCTATATTCTTTCAGCATGAAGAAAGGAACGTCCAGAAGCATTTCTTACAGTATATTTAACAGCTTTGTAAATGTGCCGCTTGTTGCAGGCGGAATGAAATATACGGTATATACACCGTCCGTATGTAAAGTGTCAGCGTCCGGAAAAGTAACCGGATTGAAAGCAGGTAAGACAAAGATTAAAGTAGCGCCGCAAGCCGCGCCGTCTCTTGCAAAGACATTTACAGTAACGGTCAAAGGATCTTCTCTTGCAAAAGTAAGCTGGGGAAAATGCAGACGTTCTTCCAAAACAGTTCTGTTGCAGTGGAAGAAAGTGAAAGGCGCAACTGCTTATGAAATTTATCGTTACAAGAATAAAAAATGGGTGAAAGTAACAACGACAGGTAAGACAACTTACAAGTATAAAAATGCGCCGAAGAATGGTTCTTACAAGGTGCGTGCATTAAAGAAATCAGGAAATAAGAAAATATATGGTTCGTTTTCAGCAGTGAAAAAGATCAGATAAGAATCAGATAAGAGAGACGAAAAAATAAAAGCGAGGTATAAAGTCTAAGCTATTCAAATAGATTTTATCCCCCGCTTTTTCTATGTTCAGCTAAAAGTATCATTCAGAGGATAAAAAAACACATTTGGGAGACATTATAAATTAGAAAAACGATTGAAAACGAGCATATTTTACCAAAATAAGGAACAAAGGAGAGAATGAAAAATGGTGGATGTAACAAATTTTGCACAGATGTTATTACCTTTTGTATTATTGGGGCAGGGAATATGGTTTCTGATAAACGGAATAGCGGAAGAGAAAAAGTGTACCAAGAATAAAGAAAAGGAAGTGGAAAAGAAGAAAGAAAAAGTTAGCGTATAATAAAAGTGTTTCCGCGAGAATAAAGAGTCCCGGATTTAATTCTGGGCTCTTTAATATTAGGTGATAAAAATGCAATAAGGCAGAAAATGTCAATTTTTAGTGAAAGAAAGTGAAAGGAATAGAATAGAAATGTCTTTTAATTAGTAATAATGCTTTTTGACCTATTAATCATTATATTATATTAAGAAAAAATGAAAAAAATAATAAAAAAATGACCCTTTTTGACGGGAACCAATGTCTTAATAAGTATACAGGGACATTTTATGTAGACTTATAGATAAAGAAGTAAGGAGGAACATGTATGAAGAAGACAAGACGCTGGTTGGCGATGCTTCTCGCTGTAGTTTTAGTCAGTTCGAATGTAATCTATCAGCTTGGCACCAATATGAGTGCAAGTGAATCGGACAGTACAACGG
>UMFX01014513.1_pt1 | contig 13052 bp, 10 predicted proteins | sample 1965131 | NCBI WGS metagenome assembly UMFX01 (sample SAMEA4836058, study PRJEB28245) | human gut metagenome | biome: gut microbiome; material: fecal sample | place: Denmark | collected 2008 | reverse complement strand
ATAAGACGTTTAGCTACTATGGTAGTGTCGGTGCCACGGCAGGCGGTGGTTCAGGTTACCACTTTAATAATGATGGCCTCTCTCTTGTCAAAAACAACAGTAATTCAGGTGCTGAAAAAGCAGATCTTTCTAGTTGGGATTGGGAGGATTTGAGTAGTGATGAAAGTAATAGTAGTTCTAAAACATCATTGGAAGATAAAACAAGCTCAAGCTCACTTAAGGCTGATGAACTGAAAAAATGGTAACTATAAGTCATCTGTAGGCACATGGAAGTCCTCAAATGGAATGACCATCAAAATTACTTCGGATGGACAATTGGAACTTTGGGGGAATGCTTATCCAATTGATAAGGTTTCACAAAGTCAATATGTGTCTGGGATATATAGTTTAACTTATATTGATTCCATTCCGACAGGTAACACACCCCAATTGAGCTTTGTCCTAAAGGGGTTAGCGATGGAAGTGATGCTGGAGATAACAGTAAGGACCGAATTTTAGCGACTAATGGGATGCCTTCAGAGAAAAGTTATTATTACAGAGTAGACTAATTTTTGAGTACTAATATATCAATCATAAAGCCAGGCCTAGGGTCTAGCTTTTTTGACTTCCTAACAACTTTCAAGTCGAGACAATTTCTCTGTTCTTATGCTATAATAAAAATTATGACTAATGAATTTCACCATGTAACTGTTCTTTTGCACGAAACTGTTGATATGCTTGATATCAAGCCTGATGGCATCTATGTAGATGCGACTTTGGGTGGCGCAGGACATTCGTCTTATCTTTTGTCACAATTGTCTGAAAAGGGACATTTGTATTGCTTTGATCAAGACCAGAAGGCTATTGATAATGCTCAAGTGCGTCTCAAGGACTATATTGATAAGGGCATGGTGACCTTCATTAAAGATAATTTCCGTAATCTCAAGTCCAACCTTGAAGCTTTGGGTGTGTCTGAAATCGATGGTATTCTCTATGACTTAGGCGTGTCTAGCCCGCAGTTGGATGAGCGTGAGCGTGGTTTCTCCTACAAACAGGATGCCAAGCTGGATATGCGCATGAATGAGGAGGCAAGTCTGACCGCATATGATGTGGTCAATACCTATCCTTACAATGATTTAGTACGTATTTTCTTCAAATACGGTGAGGACAAGTTCTCTAAACAAATTGCACGTAAGATTGAGCAAGCACGTCAGGTAAAACCTATCGAGACGACGACGGAACTGGCAGAAATTATTAAATCAGCTAAGCCTGCTAAGGAATTAAAGAAGAAGGGCCATCCAGCCAAACAAATTTTCCAAGCCATCCGAATCGAGGTCAACGATGAGCTTGGTGCTGCGGATGAGTCTATTCAGGAGGCTTTGGATCTCCTAGCTGTGGATGGTCGTATTTCGGTGATTACCTTCCATTCTTTGGAGGACCGGTTGACTAAGCAGCTTTTTAAGGAAGCTAGCACGGTAGATGTGCCTAAAGGCTTGCCCTTTATTCCCGAAGACTTACAACCTAAGGTAGCTCTGGTTAATCGCAAGCCTATCCTACCTAGTCAGGAAGAATTAGAAGCCAATAACCGCTCGCACTCTGCTAAGTTGCGTGTGGCTAAAAAAATCAGGAAGTAACTATGGAAAATAAGGAACGTCAGATTGTTAATAGGGCTATTAGAAACCATATTCGTTTTATGACACGTATGGAAAAGGCCTTCTATTCGGCAATTGTTTTGACAGCTATTGTAATGAGTATCTCAGTCGTCTATTTGCAAGGACGTAATCAAGCCATCAAGAATCAAATCACAGACCTTAATCGCAAGATTAGTGACGAAAAGACAGAGCTTAACAATGCTAAGCAGGCAGTAAATGAGTTAACTAACTCTGATCGTATCAAAGAGATTGCCACTAAGGCAGGCCTGTCTATTAATAACGATAGTATTAAGAGTGTGAAATAGCAAATGAACAGACTTAAAAAACTTAAACATTTATTTCTAAACTATGTCGTAAGGGATAGGAGAAAGCCAGCTCAAAACCGACAGCATGTTGGTCAGAACCTGATGGTTCTCAGTATTTTTATCTTTTTTGTTTTTATTATTAACTTTGTGGTAATTATTGGAACCGATAGTAAGTTTGGTGTTGATTTGTCAACACAGGCTGCTAAGTCTTATAACACGAAAACCATAGTGGCGGCCAAGCGTGGAACGATTTATGACCGAAATGGGAATGTTTTGGCTGAGGATTCAACCAGTTATTCCATTTATGCTATTGTATCAACCAGCTATGTGTCACCAACTCGGGAAAAACTCTATGTACAAGAGAGTCAGTTTGATAAGGTTGCCGATATTTTGAAAGACAAGCTAGGAATTAAAAAGAGTTATACTTTGGCTCAATTGCGTACCAAGGGTGCCTATCAAGTATCCTTTGGACTAAAAGGAAAAGGAATCACCTACTCTGTCAAAGAGGACCTTGAAAAGACTTTTAAGGATGCAGGTATTAAGGGGATGGCATTTGAGGCAACAACATCACGTATGTACCCTAATGGCACCTTTGCATCAGAGTTTCTTGGTCGTGCTGAACCTATTGAAAATAAAAAAGATGGTTCTTATTCTTTGATTGGTCAAACGGGTTTGGAGCGTTCGCTTAATAGCTTGTTGACTGGGACAGATGGGGAAGCTATCTATGAGAAGGATAAAGACGGTAATACGCTTCTGGGTACGGAAACGATTACCAAAGAAGCAATCGATGGTAAGAATATCTATACGACTTTGTCGGCCCCCCTTCAGACCTTCCTTGAAACGCAGATGGATACCTTTATGGAGCAGACCAAAGGCATAAATGCTTCAGCAACAGTTGTCAATGCGAAAACAGGTGAAATCCTTGCAACGACACAACGTCCAACCTATAACTCGGATACGCTAGAAGGACAGGCTAAAAAGGGTTACGACTGGATCAACCGCCTCTATGAAGCTCAGTATGAGCCAGGGTCAACCATGAAAGTGATGCTCTTGTCAGCAGCTATCAATAATGGAAGTTTCAACCCGAATGCAACCTACAGTAACGCTAATGGTATTAAGGTTGGTGATGTTGAAATCAATGACTGGTCAATCAATGAAGGTATCTCAAAAGGTCGAACGATGTCATTTGCACAAGGTTTTTCATATTCAAGTAACGTTGGTATGACCATGCTGGAACAAGCCATGGGAGACAAAGTCTGGTCTAACTACCTATCGCTATACAAATTTGGAATTCCAACCCGCTTTGGGATGGTTGGCGAGTCTTCAGGGATTGTCTCTCAAAACTCAGTTAATATTGCCCAATCATCTTTTGGACAAGGGATTTCAGTAACTCAAGTCCAAATGCTTCGAGCCTTTACCGCAATCTCTAACAATGGTATTATGTTAGAGCCTCAATTTATAAAACAAGTTGCTGATACTAATAAGGGTACTGTTCGTACAGCCAAGAAAGAAGTTATTGGCAAACCTGTCTCTAAGCAGGCTGCTTCTGAAACCCGTAATTATATGATTTCTGTTGGTACAGATCCAGAGTTTGGTACCCTGTACAACAAGTCTGAAGGTTCACCAATCATTCAGGTTGGTAACAATGATGTTGCGGTTAAGTCAGGAACAGCCCAAGTGCCCGATGAAAAGACAGGAACCTATAAAGTTGGGACTAACGAGACTCTCAACTCAGTTGTAGCCATGGTTCCTTCTGAAGATCCAGAATACATCATGTATGTGACCGTTCAAGAGCCTAAGACCTGGAATAATAATTTCTTTGCGACTGTGGTGAACCCTGTTTTAGAAGAAGCCATGTCTATGGGTGCTACTTTGGATACTTCTGTTTCTGAGGGGAGTGGAAAGACTGAAGAGACTAGCTACCAAACTGGTGATATCATTGGTAAGACACCAGGAGAGACAGCTAATACTCTTCGCCAAAACCTAGTTCATCCGATTGTTCTGGGTGTTGGCAATAAGATTGAAAAGGTTTCTGTAGATGCAAAAGAAAATATTAAAGCTAATGAGCAGATCCTAATCATGACTAATGAGTTCACAGAACTTCCAGACATGTATGGTTGGACCAAGAAGAATGTTGAAACATTTGCCAAATGGAAAGGCATTAAAATTACTTATAAAGGTGGCAAGTCAGGGACTGTTACCAAACAAAGTGTTGCGGCAGGAGAAGCCCTGTCTAAAACCAAAAAGATTACCATTACTTTAGGAGACTAAGATGACTATGAGTCTTATAGCAGGCGTGGCCGCTTTTGTGTTGACGGTGCTCGCCATGCCCCATTTTATTACTTACTACAAAATCAAAAAAATCGGTGGCCAACAGATGCATGAAGATGTGAAGCAGCATCTGGCTAAGGCTGGTACACCAACTATGGGAGGGACAGTCTTCCTAGTGGTTGCCATCTTGATTAGTTTGATTTTCAACTTTCACGTCTTTACTGAGGGGCACCAAGCTTATGGTGCTACAGCAGGGATTCTCTTTGTAATATTGATTTATGGTATTATCGGCTTCCTTGATGATTTCCTTAAGATTTTCCATCAAATCAATGAGGGTCTTAAACCTTGGCAAAAGATGGCTTTGCAGATTGTTGCAGGTTTGCTTTTCTATTTCATCCATGTACTCCCTAGTGGGACAAATAGCCTAGCTATTGGAGGATTGACAATTCAGCTTGGTGTCTTCTATGTTCTCTTTGTCCTTTTCTGGATCGTTGGTTTCTCAAATGCGGTCAACTTGACAGATGGTATTGATGGTTTAGCTTCTGTCTCTGTGGTTATCAGCTTGATTGCCTATGGAATCATCGCTTTTGTCAAGGGTGAGTTAGCTATCTTGACTATCATTATCACTATGATTGGTGCCCTTCTTGGCTTCTTTGTCTTTAACCACAAGCCAGCCAAGGTCTTTATGGGGGATGTCGGTTCCTTGTCACTTGGCGCCATGCTTGCCGTTATTTCCATCGCTCTACGCGTGGAGTGGACACTACTCTTGATTGGTGTAGTCTATGTTTTAGAGACAGCTTCTGTTATGCTGCAGGTCAGCTACTTCAAATATACTAAGCGTAAGTATGGTGAAGGTCGTCGTATTTTCCGTATGACACCATTTCACCATCACCTCGAGTTGGGTGGTATCTCGGGTAAGGGTGAGAAATGGTCAGAATGGAAGGTTGATGCTTTCCTTTGGACTATTGGAGCTCTTGCAAGTTCCATTACTCTTTGGATGGTTCTTGGAAACGTTATGAAATAAATGAAAAAGAGCAGAAATGCTCTTTTTCTGTTATAATGATAAGGGTAGACTAGATAGAAAAGAAGTAAGAAAAAATGTCATTTAAAGATTTTAATTTTAAAGACTATATTCAAGAGGCTCTCGATGAGATTAAATTTAAGGAGCCAACACCTGTTCAGCAAAAATTGATTCCAGTAGTTCGTTCTGGCCGTGATTTAGTGGGTGAATCAAAGACTGGTTCAGGGAAGACACATACCTTCCTATTGCCAATTTTTGAGAAGCTTAATCCAGAGAGCAGGGATGTTCAAGTTGTTATCACAGCTCCATCGCGTGAATTGGCGACACAGATATATCAGTCGACAAAACAGATTGCCAAACACTCTGATACAGAAATTCGTGTTGTTAATTACGTCGGTGGTACGGATAAACAACGTCAGATCGAGAAACTTAAGGTAGCCCAACCGCATATCGTTATCGGGACACCAGGGCGTATTTATGACCTGTTTAAGTCTGGTGACTTGGCTATCCACAAGGCACATACTTTTGTCGTTGACGAGGCCGACATGACCATGGATATGGGATTCTTGGCTACTGTGGATAAGATTGCGGCAAGTCTTCCTAAGGAAGTTCAAATTTTGGTCTTCTCAGCAACCATTCCTCAAAAATTACAACCATTCTTGAAGAAATATTTGACCAATCCTGTCATGGAACAAATCAAGACTTCAACGGTGATTGCGGATACCATTGATAACTGGTTAGTATCTACCAAGGGGCGCAACAAGAATGGACAAATTCTTGAGATGCTTAAGGGGATGCAGCCATACTTGGCAATGATTTTCGTTAATACCAAGGAACGTGCGGATGATTTACACAGTTATTTGGTATCAAACGGTCTTAAAGTAGCGAAAATTCATGGCGGTATTCCACCACGTGAACGTAAGCGTATCATGAATCAAGTTAAGAAGCTTGAATTTGAGTATATTGTAGCGACTGACCTTGCAGCGCGTGGAATTGATATTGAAGGGGTTAGCCATGTTATCAATGACGCTATTCCTCAAGATTTGTCATTCTTTGTTCACCGTGTAGGACGTACTGGACGTAACGGCTTGTCAGGAACAGCAATCACCCTTTATCAACCAAGTGACGACTCAGATATTCGTGAGCTTGAAAAGATGGGAATCACCTTTGAACCTAAGGTCTTTAAAGATGGTGAGTTCCAAGATACCTATGACCGCGACCGTCGTGCCAACCGAGAAAAAGCCTATCAAAAACTTGACACGGAAATGATTGGTTTGGTTAAGAAGAAAAAGAAAAAAATCAAGCCTGGTTACAAGAAGAAAATTCAGTGGAAGGTTGACGAAAAACGCAAACGTGAACGTCGTGCAGCCAATCGTGCTAAGGGACGTGCTGAACGTAAAGCTAAGAAGCAAAGCTTCTAAGCTTGGCTTTTAGATAAAGGTAAATTTAGATTAAAAAAATTTAAGAGGTTGAAACTATAAAGTTTCGGCCTCTTTACTTATTATTCATCTTTTGAGCTGAAGCTCTCACTCCCCAAGCCTTATGACTACAAAGATTTAGGTGTTTTTATCACAGTGGAAATCCTCAGTTTTTAGAAGATTTTCTTTAAAAGTAAAAGAACTTGTAAGTTCTAAGCTGAATCAACTCTCAAAATTATAATTTCACTACTTTTTTATTGGCTTCCCACCTATAATAAAATCATAGCTTTTAAGAAAAGCCTAAAACAAAATAGTTTAAAGAAGATTGTTTCCATGACAATAAAAATCATTAACAATTTTAATTCACTTAATTCCGAAGACCTTTCTATTATTGAAGGTGAGGGTGTGATTGGTTGTGTAGCTGGGGCTGCTGGGATCTCCTGTGCTTAGATTTTTGACTGGAACATCAGTTGGAACCCATACATTACCGATTGTTGGGACCATTCATGTGGGGTATTTGGGGCATGGGCAGGAGCCGGTCTTGGAATGGCTACATTTTGTGGAGTTTAGTTAGAAATTTGAAAGAACAAAATGATCCGTGCGTTTTTATTTGTGTGTGTTTCATTCTAGCAAGTTGCTATCAGTTGTGTGTTCCTCATCATTGGTTCATTACAATGATAGATGTTTTAGGAGTTACAGGTTTTGTAGTCCTTATCTATACTAAAAAACATCATTACTACTCATAAGCCTTTCAGTAATTAAAAAATTGGATAGCAAGGAGCATCGTCTCACATATAAAAACTTGGCTGAATGAATGTCAAGTTTTTTTGTGGTAAAAGTGCTAAAATAGAAGTCATGAAAGACAAGATTCGAATTCTCCATATCAATGATTTGCACTCTCATTTTGAACAGTATCCACAACTCAAGCGGGCTGTGGATGATTTGAGTCAGACGGACAGAGAGTTGATTAAGGTAGATCTTGGGGATAATGTGGATAAGTCTCATCCCTTGTCAGATGCGACAGCTGGGCGTTTTAATATAGCCTTGATGAATGAGCTGGGGATAGACTATGCGACTATTGGAAATAATGAGGGGATTGGTCTAGCTAAGGATGAGCTAGACTGTCTTTATGAGCAGGCTCAGTTTCAACCGATCATAGGAAATCTCAAGGATGAGGAGGGACAGCCTGAATGGGCCAAGCCCTATCTTGTTCACAAAACTAAAGCTGGTACAAAAATTGCTTTCTTGGCCTATACCTTTCCCTATTACCTTACCTATGCTCCCAACGGTTGGCAGGTGTTAGAGCCTATGGCTAGGTTGGAAGAGGATTTGGCCCGCTCTGAGGTAAGGGATGCAGACCTAGTCATAGTACTTAGCCATCTAGGTGTGCGTTATGATGAGCAGATTTCAGAGACTTATCCACAGGTCAACCTTGTTATCGGAAGCCACACCCATCACCTTTTTGAAGAGGGCAAATTGATTAATGAGACCTATTTGGCAGCTGCTGATAGATATGGCTATTTTCTTGGCTGTATTGACCTAACTGTGGAAAATGGGCAAATGATAGCGTGTCAGATCGAGGCTATCCCCACTAAGGACTATATCTTGGATTTGGACAAGGAGGACGAAGCCTTTATCAAGGCCATGCGTGAGGAAGGCCATCGTCGTTTGGCCCAGGAAAAAGTGGCTAATCTAGGTCGAAAATTAAATTTTAATGAGACCTGTCAATTGGTTTTACAAGCTGTTTGTCAGGAGACAGATAGCCAGTTAACGCTTTTGAATACAGGACTTATCATGAAAACGCTAGGTCCTCAAGTGACAATGGCAGACCTTCAAGAAGCCCTTCCCCATCAGATGCGGATGGCCCGTCTATTTGTGACAGGGCAAGAACTCAAGGAAATTTGTCGTGAAGTTTTTACTAAGGCTGAACTCCTTAAAAACCAAGCTATTAAAGGTATGGGCTTTAGAGGTAAGGTATTTGGTGAGCTAATTACAGGTAATTTTGCTTACAAAAACGGTAATTTGTTGTATAATAGTAGGGTTGTAGATTCCAATGAGAAGTTTAGTTTGGTCCTTGTGGATCAGTACTACTTTTCTTCTTACTTCCCTACAATCAAGGAAAAGGAAGTCACGCTTCTTTTTCCAGATTTGTTTAGGGAACTTGTGGCTAAGTATTTAAGAAATAATGGTGCTGATTGGGATAAGAGGTAAGAACATTATCACTGTGCATCAGGATAGAAAATAAGAGAGCAGAAAGGATGGCGCATGCGTAAAGAAATTTTGCCAGAAATGTTTAATTATAATAAATATCCAGGGCCAGACTTTGTGTATGTGGCCGACCTTCTGAAATCAGATGCCTATCAGTTTACGGTTCTTGAAAATCACAAGGATGCTTTAGACGCCACTCGCTTTGGGCAACGTTTTTCTGAAATCATGCTCAAGTATGACTATATTGTTGGTGATTGGTCTAATGACCAGCTTCGCCTTAAGGGATTTTACGAGGACGATCGTCCCAATACGCGTAAGACAGATCGTATTAGCCGATTGTCAGAGTATTTACGCGAATACTGTGCCTTTGGTTGTGCCTACTTTATTTTAAAAAATGAAGAGCCGCAATTAATCGTCTTTGAAGAGGAGACAGAGCCTCGTCGCAAGTGTCGTCGTTCTAATAATCGTCGTAATTCTTCTCAGGAATCTAGAGAGAAGGAGCATAATGCTTCTCAAAAGAATAAGGGACAAAAAGTTTCTGCTAAGCAAAAGCGGGATAAGTTCAAACGAGGAGACAGGGACCAAGAAGGGGCAAGCTTTGAGAAAGTCAAGCGTCGATCTAAGTTCAAATCTAGGTCCGAGGATGGTAGTCGTGAGCGAAAGCCTAACTTCAAGAAGAGTCAGAAGAAAGCTTCAAAAAATCAAACCCCCTCACTGAAAAAGCAAAGTAATGCCAAGTCAGATGGTCAGCATTTTACAATCAGAAAAAAAGGAAATTAAACTATGTCAGAAGTAACAACACAATCAAAACCAGAACGTCGTAAACGTCAGAAATTAGAGGATATGGAGGGCTACAAACCTTCTATTTACGGTCTTACTCGTGATGAGTTGATTGACTGGGCTGTGGAACACGGTGAAAAGAAATTTCGTGCTACTCAAATTTGGGATTGGCTCTACAAGAAGCGTGTGCAGTCTTTCGAAGAAATGACCAACATTTCTAAGGACTTCATTGCTAAATTGAACGATAATTTCTGCGTAAACCCATTAAAACAGCGTATCGTTCAAGAATCAAAAGATGGTACAGTTAAGTATCTTTTTGAATTGCCAGATGGTATGTTGATTGAGACTGTTTTGATGCGTCAACACTATGGTTTGTCTGTCTGTGTGACAACTCAGGTTGGATGTAACATCGGTTGTACTTTCTGTGCTAGTGGCTTGATTAAGAAACAACGTGACTTGACTGCTGGTGAGATTGTTGCTCAAATCATGTTGGTACAAAAGTACTTTGATGACCGTGGTGATGGTGAACGTGTCAGCCACGTGGTTGTTATGGGGATTGGTGAACCTTTCGATAACTATGACAATGTGCTTCGCTTCTTGCGTACCATTAACAATGATAATGGCCTTGCTATTGGAGCTCGTCATATTACAGTGTCAACATCTGGTTTGGCACCAAAAATTAAGGAATTTGCCAACGAAGGTGTTCAAGTTAACCTCGCCGTATCACTTCACGCGCCTAACAATGACCTTCGTTCAAGCATCATGCGTATTAACCGCTCATTTCCACTTGAAAAACTCTTTGAAGCTATTGAATATTACATCCAGACAACCAACCGTCGTGTAACTTTTGAGTATATCATGCTTAATGAGGTCAATGACCACCCCGAAAATGCTCAAGAGTTGGCTGATTTGACTAAGAAAATCCGTAAGTTGTCATACATCAACTTGATTCCTTACAACCCAGTATCAGAGCACGACCATTATAGCCGTTCAACTAAAGAACGTGTGGCTGCCTTTTACGATGTGCTCAAGAAAAATGGTGTCAACTGTGTCGTTCGTCAAGAACACGGTACAGATATTGATGCTGCTTGTGGACAATTGCGCTCAAACACTATGAAACGTGACCGTCAAAAGGCTGTGGCAGAAGCATCTGGTAAATCAGAAGGTAAGTAAGATGTTTCAGCTGACGACTTGGGTAGATAAGAATGGAGAACTAACACCAAAAGGAAGAAAGCTAAGTCAAGTTTTGGTTTGTTCTTATCTCCTTTGTTTAGTATTCCTTTGTTGGACACCCCAGTATGGGCTAGTTGAAGGTGTTGAAACCCCTGGTATTCAACATTTTGGTAGGGTAGTGGTGCTTTTGACACCGTTCAACAGTCTGACTAATTTTAATCAGCTGGATAGTCTTAAGGAGATTGTCTTTGTCCTTGGGCAAAATGTGACCAACATTTTCTTGCTGAGTCCGCTGATTTTAGGGCTCTTAGCCTTGTACCCAAGATTTAGGTCTTGGAAAAAGGTCCTTGTAGCGACGCTTGCCATGTCTTTGACGATTGAAATCGGGCAGGTGATTCTTGATCTTCTCATTGATGCTAATCGTGTCTTTGAGCTAGATGATTTATGGACCAACACTTTGGGTGGTTTGGTGGCACTAGGTGCCTACCGCCTCCTTGTGAAACTGATTCAAACGTATTTTAATGAGTAAAAACCTAGGACACTTTGCGTCCCAGGTTTCACTTATTTTCTCTCATACAAATACAACACATCCAAAAGAGGGAAAAATGAATAAACACTTTTAGTGAAACAATGAAATACTTAATGTGACAGTAGTCACCGTATTGACACTAGGAGCAACAATGACAGCGGTTAAAGCAGATACTTATCAAAAGTGTCCGTGATGCCGATATTATGCGAGAAAGAGGTCAGGTTTGGAGCTATTCTGAGGTTAAAAGAGAGTCTCAATTAGCTAACTACAACACTGATGGTCGCTATCTCAGTGAGACAACTAACTTCGAATTGTACAATTTTGTCAGAGAGTATAAGACATCTGATGAAATCAGACGTATTTGGAACCCTAAGAAGGACGAATCAGTTATCCACGATAAGGATAACTGATTCTATTGATGATGGGCACAAGGTCTATAATTTTGACTCCTTTGCTTATCAATTGCCAGAGTCTACTGATTTTGGAAAATTGACTTATATTGGTCACTTTCAGTTAGAAGATGGTACAATTTATCGCTATTGGAAATAACTTTCATTAGACTTATAATCATCCTTTTGTAGGGATAGGGGGAATAACTTGTTTTTTAAAGAATCAATCATTGCAAAACTTTGGTGGTTTTTCAAGTTAGAAAAATGCCGTTATATTGTCGGGATATTGGCACTGAGTTTGGTTTCGGTTCTCAATCTGCTTCCTCCTATGGTTATGGGTCGGGTCATTGATGCTATCACATCGGGAAAATTGACCAATCAGATCTTGCTTTTGAATTTCGTTTATTTGCTTTTGGCGGCTTTAGGAATGTACTATTTGCGCTATGTTTGGCGGATGTATATCTTGGCAACGTCTTATCGCTTGGGACAGATTATGCGTTCGCGGCTTTTTGAGCATTTTACCAAGATGTCGCCTTCTTTTTACCAAAAGTACCGAACTGGTGATCTCATGGCCCATGCCACCAATGATATCAACTCTCTAACCCGTTTGGCTGGTGGGGGTGTCATGTCAGCCGTGGATGCGTCTATCACAGCCTTGGTGACTTTAATCACCATGTTCTTCAGCATTTCCTGGCAGATGACCCTGGTGGCAGTCTTACCTCTACCTTTCATGGCTTTTGCGACTAGTCGTTTGGGACGTAAGACCCACAAAGCTTTTGGAGAATCCCAGGCAGCTTTTTCTGAACTTAATAATAAGGTACAAGAATCGGTGTCAGGTATCAAGGTAACCAAGTCTTTTGGCTATCAGGAGGCTGAGCTCCAGTCCTTCCAAGAGACCAATAAGATGACTTTTGAAAAGAATATGCATACCATGAAGTATGACAGCCTTTTTGATCCTTTGGTCTTGCTCTTTGTTGGCTCATCTTATGTTTTGACCCTCCTTGTCGGGGCCTTTATGATTCAGGCCGGTCAGATAACGGTCGGAAATTTGGTAACCTTTATTACCTATTTGGACATGCTGGTTTGGCCCCTAATGGCCATTGGCTTCCTCTTTAATATCACGCAGAGGGGAAATGTGTCCTACCAACGTATCGAGACTCTTTTAGAGCAGGAATCAGATGTTCAAGATCCTGCTTATCCTCTTCCAAGCATTGAAAATGGTCGTTTAGACTTTGCGATTGACCGCTTTGCTTTTGAGGATGAGGATACTTTGCGAGATATTCATTTCACCTTGGACAAGGGGCAAACCCTTGGTTTGGTTGGACCG
>UMFX01022939.1_pt1 | contig 13147 bp, 10 predicted proteins | sample 1965131 | NCBI WGS metagenome assembly UMFX01 (sample SAMEA4836058, study PRJEB28245) | human gut metagenome | biome: gut microbiome; material: fecal sample | place: Denmark | collected 2008 | reverse complement strand
TTGCCGCTTGGCGTTACATTCTCCTTTTTGATTTCTTCGCCGATGGTTGACCTTGGAAGCCTTGTCTTACTGATGAGTATTTTCGGCTGGAAAGTTGCTGTTTTATATGTAATATTCGGTTTGGTAATCGCTGTGGCTGGCGGAACGCTAATTGAAAAGTTGCACCTCGATAATCAAGTGGAAGAATATATCCGAAACGGTCACTCGATTGATGTTCCGCAGGAGGAACTGCATTTCAAAGACCGTATGAAATTTGCGTGGGAACAGGTTGTTGAAACCGCTAAAAAGGTTGCTCCTTATGTTCTGATCGGCGTAGGCATTGGCGCTTTCATTCACAACTGGATTCCCGAAGAATTTATTGTCAAAGCACTTGGAGAAAATAATCCGTTTGGCGTAATTCTTGCTACGATAGTCGGTATTCCGATGTATGCGGATATTTTCGGTACAATCCCGATTGCAGAAGCCCTGCTTGCAAAAGGTGCTTTGCTCGGCGTTGTTCTTTCCTTTATGATGGGCGTTACAACGCTCTCGCTCCCTTCAATGATTATGCTTCGCAAGGCAGTTAAGCCGAAACTGCTTGGTATTTTCATTGGAATATGTGCTGCTGGTATTATTATTGTAGGCTATCTTTTCAACGCAATACAATATTTAATTGTTTAATTTTAGGAGGTTATTATTATGGCATTATTTAACTTTGGAAAGAAAAAGGAAGAAGAAAAGAAAACACCTGCTTGCGCTTGTAGCTGCGGCTGTACTGCCAGCGAAGCAGAAAGCATTACAAACGATTGCTGTCCTGATTTGAAAGAGGGAGAAATCTGCTGTATCAAAGTGTTGGCAGGTTGTAAATCCTGTCACGAACAATTTGAATACACAAAGCAGGCGGTAAAGGATATGGGACTTTCCGTAGAGGTCGAATACATTACCGATATGCAGAAAGTAATGGAATACGGTGTTATGAGTATGCCTGCCCTTGTTGTCAACGAAAAGGTTGTTGCTATGGGTAAGGTTTTGAAAGCTGCTGATGTGGTTGCTCTGCTGCACAAGCTGGGGTTTTAACGATGGATAAGAAAAAGGTAGCCTTTATTTGTGTGCATAACTCCTGCCGCAGTCAGATTGCAGAAGCACTTGGAAAACATTTGGCGGGAGATAAGTTTGATTTCTATTCTGCCGGAACAGAAACAAAATCACAAATCAATCAGGACGCTGTGCGGCTTATGAAACAGCTTTATGGGATAGATATGGAGCAAAGCCAGTATAGCAAGACGATTGATAAAATCCCTACGCCCGATATTGCGATTTCAATGGGGTGTGATGTCGGTTGTCCCTATATCGGTAGAGCGTTTGATGATAATTGGGGACTTCCCGATCCGACGGGCAAAAGTGATGAATGTTTTATACAGGTCATTGAGAGAATATCTCAAAAAATAAAAGACTTGAAATTAGAAAAGTAACATGAAAGCCACAGAATGGATATATTGCCCTATCTGCGGCAATAAAACTCGCACAATGATACGGGAAGATACAGAATTAAGAAACTTCCCTCTCTACTGTCCGAAGTGCAAAAAGGAAACAAGCATCAATGCTCAGGATATGAAAGTCACGCTTGCAGAACACAAATAAGATTTTTATGTATGCCGCCGCATGGGTGATACCATAGCGGCGGTTTTTCGTGCCTATCGGCTGTCTCTGTCAAAGGATTTCTTTCTCTGTCTCGGCTGGTTTCTCTGCTTACCCTCCGCCTGAAGCTGACGCAGGCGTTTCAGCACGCTCTCTCGTTCAGGCGGCTTTGCCTGCTCTTTTTTGGCGGGTTTCTGTTTTTCCCTGACCTGTTGCTCCCATGCGGCAAGGTCACGATTGAACTGCTCCACAACAGCCTCCGCCTTACGGTAGGTTGCCATGTACGCCTGCACATCGGGATAACCGTCCTCTTTCAGAACATCGGGCAGTTTATCCAGCTTTTCAGCGATTTCCTTTTCTGTCCGCTGTATCTGCTCTGTGAGCGCCTTGCGCTCCTTACCCTTGAAAATCCCTTTTGTATCGGCAAGCTGTTGTTTCAGCTTCGGAAGTACCGTATCCTGCAAATGCCGGATTTCTTTCGCCTTATCCTGCGCCTTTATCATCAGCTTTTGCATGGTACGGAACTCTGCCATATCTATTTCAAGGACAGGCTTCGGCGGCATATCGTGTTCACGGATTAAGTTTTGCAGGAAGTCCTTAGCCTTGTTTACGATACTGCGGAACAGACCCGGCAGCCAGCCCTTGCTTTTGATAGACTGGCTCGCCTTTTCGTGTATCTCTGTCTGCTTGACTTCTAAAATCTTTGCTTCGGAGATACCTGATAATAACGCCATATCCGCTGTCCTGTTCCATTCCTGCCTTGCGGCATTATCGGCTTTGATTTCGTCCTCTTTGGGATTATTTTTGCCGATTTTCTTGGCCGGAAGATAGACGCTGTTTTTATCAAATACCTTTAAGTGCTGCTCAGGATCGGAGATATGGCAGTTAATAAGTTCTGTATACACTTCCTTTATCTCTCGGAGAAAAGGCTCTCCCTTAAAGCGTGTATCTTTGGTAGTAAACAGATGGCTTTCGTATACCTCGCCTTTTTTGATGACGGTACAGCCTTTCCGTATCTGCCCGTCCTCCCCCGTGATTTCCTTTTTGGTGCGGACACGCTTTCCAGTCTCGTCAAAGAACACGCTGCGGGAAGCAACCTTTACATCAGGTTCGGGGAGCAACCTCCTCTCGCTGAAAATCAGATGGATATGATAATTTGTCTTGCGCTTGTTGTGGTGGAGGGCGGACACGCACTCCACACCGTACCGCCTGCGGAACTCCTCTGTAAAGTCCGTGAGTACCTGCTGCGGCTCGTATTGCGTATAGATTTCGGGCAAGGCGATAATCAGTTCCCTTGCTTCGATACATTTGCCCTCTGTGCCGCTGCGCTGAAACTCCTGCTGGCTTTCCCTTGCAAGGTTGCTCCAAAAGGTGCTGTCGGCGGTGCGGTAGGTGGCATAGAGATTTTCCTGCCTTGCATGGCTTGTAATATACGATATTCGCCCTTTGACATTGGGCAGTTTTGACATCTGGATAAAACTGTGTCTCGGCATACATCATCTCCGTTTTCTGTTGTCAAGGTGCGTCCTTTTTTTGCAACCGTTTACGGTTGTGGCTGTCGCTGCGGCAGCGGTGACAGCCCCGTATCATACGCCGCAGGCGGTTGATACGGAAGCCCCCTGCAAGGGCGAAATACCCGGAGTACAAATCGAAGATTTGTGCGAGGGGTGTATTTCGCTCTCAAACGCCGAGGGCTTAGGGTTACTTTCCGAAAAGAGAATGGATGGTCATTCCACTCTGCGGACATCATCGGGCTTCAGAAGATTTCTTCCCTGATTGACCGTCAGAAACCGTTCCAGCGTGTCCCTGCGGATAATGGTCTTGCGCCCCACTTTGAGGACGGGCAGCTTTCCCCATTCCACCAGCTTCCGCATGGTGTTCCTGCCGATACCCGTACATTCTGCGGCTTCCTCTATGGTAAGTCCCATTTTGACTGCGCTCATTCTATCAACCTCCTTTTAGAATACTCATTTTGCAACTACTGTTTTATCATTATACTTATTCTGCCATCTCTTGTCAACCTATTTTGCAACCATTCATAGTTTATTTACAACTTTCATTGAGATAAAGGTTGCAAAATAAGTATCGGCGTGTTATACTGATACCAGTCAGGAGGTGAACACCTTGAAAAAAGAAACCACATTCACCGCAAAACAGGTCGGTAGGAGGATTAAGGAACGCCGCACAGAGTTAAACATTACCATGCCGGAACTTGGCAGGCGTGTAGGCGTGAACAAATCCACCATTCAGCGGTATGAAGCGGACGGAGTTGATCCGAAGCGCACAATGGTTATCAACGGTCTTGCGGAAGCGTTGCTCACAACTCCCGAATGGCTGACAGGTCTTTCCGATGATAAGGAATATGACACCTATACTCTTTGCCAGCGGGATATTGAGGAACACATCAGGAAATATCTGGACACAGTTTCCTATACAGTAAAGGGCGAGCCGCACCAGCAGCTTCTCACGACATTTCTCGGCAAGATGGTTGACCTGTATACGGTTATGACCTGCTACTTTGCTGATGCTATGGAGGAAGTTGACCGTGTGGCGGAGGACAAAGGGCTGAAAGAGTCTCTTGGACGGTACGCCATAGAGTCCGGGGCAATCATGGAACAGGTATACCGCAAGAAGATGGAAGTACCGATTGAGGATATGAAACGGTTTTTAGACGGGATTTTACATATCCACGATGAGGGGCGCACAAGAATGTCGATGGGCGCACTTTTCGGGATAGTGGAGGAAGCCGAAGAAAGGCTTTCCGAAAAAGAAAATTCCGTGGCACCTTGACAAGTAAAGACGCCAGTTGACTTTCACTGGCGGAAGTGACACAATTACTTTACGCACACCATATGTCACAGTCCCGATTGCCACGGATAGAAAGGAGTTTTTTATCTATGGCAAAAGGTTCTGTAAGAAAGAAAGGCAAAAAGTGGTACGGACGCTTTTATATTGAAGATGAAAGCGGCAGAAAAGTGCAGAAAGAGTTTGCAGGCACAGAGAGCAAGGCGGAAACAGAAGCCATGCTCCGCAAAGCGATAGCGGACTATGAGGAAAAGCAGTTTGTCGGGAAAGCGGAAAACATCACGGTAGGCGATATGCTGGATATGTGGGTAGAGGAAGAACTGAAACCCGGCAACTTAAGCAACGGGACGGTCATGTCCTATCAGGGAACGGTCAACCGTATCAAGCAATATCCCATTGGCAAACGCAAGCTGAAAACCGTGACCGCCGACCATTTGCAGGCGTTCATTGATTTTCTGAGCTACGGTGGGACAAACCCGGACGGGACAACTTCAAAGCCCATGAGCAAAGGATATATGCTCCTGTTCTCGGCGGTGTTGCAAAATTCCTTCCGCTTTGCGGTTTTCCCGAAAAAACTGATTACCTTTAACCCTATGCAGTATGTGAAGCTGAGGGGCAGGAAGCAGGAAACGGATATTTTCTCGGACAGTGAGGAAGATACTTCCAGTATTCCTACTATCACCCATGAACAGTTCCAAAAGCTGGAGGAATTTCTCAAGGCAAAAGATAATCCCGCCTTGCTGCCTGTGCAGATAGCGTACTACACGGGGCTTCGTATCGGGGAAGTATGCGGCTTGACTTGGCAGGATATTAACCTTGAGGAACAATATCTCACGGTACGCCGAAGCATGCGCTATAACGGAACAAGGCACACAACCGAAGTGGGAACGACAAAACGGAGCAAAGTCCGCACCGTTGATTTCTGCGACACGCTGGCGGCAATCCTGCGGGCGGCGAGAACAGAACAGCGCAAAAACCGTTTCCGCTACGGGGAGTTTTATCACCTGAACTACTACAAAGAAGTAAAGGAAAAAGGGCGCACCTATTATGAGGTTTACAGCCTGCAAAGGACAGAGGAAGTCCCGGAGGATTACAAGGAAATCTCCTTTGTCTGCCTGAGAGCAGACGGGGCGTATGAAGCGCCGAGTACGGTAGGGATTATGTGCAGGGCGGCAAAGAAGAAAGTGAAAGGGCTTGAAGATTTCCATTTCCACACGCTCCGTCACACCTACACAAGCAATCTGCTTTCCGGCGGCGCAAAGCCGAAAGATGTGCAGGAACTTCTCGGACACTCCGATGTCAGTACCACAATGAACATCTACGCTCACTCTACAAGGGAAGCGAAGCGCACTTCCGCAAGGCTGCTGGATAAGGTGGTCGGCGGGGAATAAAAAGTTGCCCTTGTTTCGGCTCGTAAGGGCAAAAACAAGGGCAAACAGATAAGGTTTGAATGAAAAACAGGCGTGAAGCCTTGAAAAATCAATGGTTTTTGAGGATTAGATAGTTAAATTACAATTTAGAGCAGCAAGCACAGGCGATTTATACTTTGCTTTTTATAGAGAATCGTAACCCACAATGGAAAGAGGGAGTGTTATCTGATTTAATAACCATCAAATATGGAAAAGACCATAAAAAACTTAATGATGGTATTTATCCTGTGTATGGTTCTGGTGGTATCATGCGATTTGTGGATACTCCAATTTATACAGGAGAGTCTGTACTAATTCCTCGTAAAGGTACACTCAATAATGTTATGTATGTGGATAGAGCTTTTTGGTCTGTGGATACAATGTTTTATACAGAAATGCTTTGTCCTAATGTAGCAAAGTTTGTGTATCACTTTGTAAAAGGAATAGACCTTGCCTCATTGAATGCGGGTTCTGCGGTTCCAAGTATGACTACTAAAATACTGAATGCCATAAAACTATATATTCCAGATAATGAAACATTGCAAAAATTTGAAGAAATTGTGCAGCCAATGTATCAAATAATGCAGGAAAATGAAAAACAGACCTTAAATCTTGCCTCTATTCGCAATATATTACTTCCTAGACTGATGTCTGGTGAGGTTGAGATTTCAGATATATACATTTAACTGTTTTAAATTGTGGGGTGAAACTTTTGAAAGTTAATAAATGGACAATTCTTGCCTGTGTTGCTGTTGCGATTGTTAGTATAATAGTACTTTTGATTTTAGGAGAGTATATGTCTAACACAAATGGTTGTTCTATTATACAAAATATATTATTAGGACTCTTTACGGGTTCAGTGGTATCTTGTGTAACTACAACTGTTGGATATGTTTATGCAAAGCAAGTTCTCATTGAAAAAGCATCAAATAACATACAAAGTTTATATATCAATATGGTTGTTCATTCTAAAAGAATTGGAAATGTCTTGGAAAAAATTCACTCAACTACTTCTTTAGAATACTTGCCATTTTCGGATATATCTGGACTATCACAGTTAAATATTAACTTTTTGAATAATATGGAACTTGGTTTATTTTCACCTATACAAAAACATAGTAGATTAGCGAAAGTATACATTAAATTGATTGAATTTCAACCGGTAGTATATAACATAAAAAATATTTCTATGGATTTAGAAACAATGGTATCACAATATACTTACCAGTCTTTGCAAATACAAAATATGCAATTACAAGGAGCACAACCTAATCCAATAGACTTACAAAATTTAGATGCGTTGAAAAATCTAATCAATATTAGAACAGCAAAATTGCATGAGCACACAACAGATAGAATGTTGCAATTAGATAAAATTGCAAAAGAATTTTTTGATTGTAAAAATAATAAACAATCATGGGAAAAAATCAAAGAAGGTTTATTATTACAAGTAGAAGATATTGTTAAGAGGTGATCCCATGTCCTTTACCGAATCCAACTATGAAAACGCTGTCCTTGAGCTGCTCCAAAGCCTTGGCTACAACTGGCAATATGGTCCCGATATTGTCCGTGATTACCATAGCCCTTTATACGAAGATGTGCTTTTACCGTCTTTAGAGCGTATCAATCAGGGCTTGCCTTTGGCTGCGTTACAGGAAGCCATTTACAAACTAAAAAACTTTGAAACAGGTACACTTTTACAGAAAAACATGGTATTTATGGATTATCTGCAAAACGGCGTTCCGGTGAAGTATGAGGAAAAGGGCGAGGAACGCTCTGCTTTGGTCTATCTGGTGGATTATGACACTTTGGAAAACAATGACTTTAGAGCCATCAATCAATGGACTGTGGTAGAACATTCCGAAAAACGGGCGGATATTGTGCTTTTTGTCAATGGTCTGCCTTTGGTAGTGGTGGAGTTGAAATCACCTTCCAGAGAAGAAACCGACGCTTCGGCAGCCTATCGTCAACTGCGAAATTATCTATATGAAATACCGTCCCTTTTTGTATATAACGCCATTTGTGTCATGAGTGATATGAGTGTTTCTAAAGCAGGCACCATTACATCAGGGGAAGACCGTTTCATGGAATGGAAAACCACAGACGGCAGTTATGAAAATACACAGTTTGCGGATTTTACCACATTCTTTGAGGGGATTTTTGAGCAAAACAGATTTTTGGATATTCTGAAAAATTTTATCTGCTTCAATGTAGACGGACAAAATACATTCAAAATCTTGGCAGGCTATCACCAGTATTTCGCAGTCAAAAAAGCCATTGCTTCCACAAAACACGCTACCCAGACCGACGGCAGAGGCGGCGTATTTTGGCACACACAGGGCAGCGGCAAGTCCCTTTCCATGGTGTTTTATGCCCACTATTTGCAGGAAGCATTGCAAAGCCCAACCATTGTTGTCATTACAGACAGAAACGATTTGGACAACCAGCTTTATGGGCAGTTTGCAAGATGCAAGGACTTTTTGCGCCAGACACCACAGCAGGCGGAAAGCAGACAGCACTTAAAAGAGCTTTTGGCAAACCGTCAGGCAAACGGCATTATTTTTACGACCATGCAGAAATTCGAGGAAAGCCAAGAAGCCCTTTCCGAAAGAAGAAATATCGTGGTTATGGCAGACGAGGCACACCGTGGGCAGTATGGCTTAACAGAAAAAGTGGTAGTCAAGGAAAATGAACAGGGAGAAATCGAAGCAAAAACCATTGTGGGTAAAGCGCGCATCATTCGCCAGAATCTGCCAAATGCTACCTATATTGGCTTTACAGGTACGCCCATTTCTTCCAAAGACAAAAGCACCACGGAGGTTTTCGGGAATTACATAGATGTTTATGATATGACACAAGCGGTAGAAGATGGCGCTACAAAGCCGGTTTATTACGAAAGCCGTGTCATTCATTTGAAGTTGGACGAGCATATTCTGCGGCTGATTGACACAGAGTATGAAATTATGGCACAAAATACAGATCCTTATGTCATTGAAAAAAGCAAAAAGGAACTGGGACAGATGGAAGCTGTACTAGGTGCAGAAGAAACCATTGATTCTTTGGTCAAGGATATTTTGGACCATTACGAAAATTATAGAGAGAATCTGTTGACAGGAAAAGCAATGATCGTTGCTTATTCCCGCTCTATTGCCATGAAGATTTATCATAGGCTGTTGGAACTGCGCCCGACTTGGACAGAAAAAGTAGGGCTTGTGATGACACAAGGGAATAATGATCCCGAAGAATGGCGAAAAGTCATTGGCAACAAAGCGCATAAAGAAGAATTAGCAAGAAAATTCAAAGACAATGATTCTCCTATGAAAATCGCCATTGTGGTGGATATGTGGCTGACGGGGTTTGATGTACCTTCGTTGGCTACCATGTATGTTTATAAACCCATGTCTGGACATAATCTCATGCAGGCAATCGCCAGAGTAAACCGTGTTTTTGGAGAGAAAGAAGGCGGTTTGGTTGTGGATTATGTGGGGATCGCCTCAGCATTGAAGCAGGCAATGAAAGACTATACCGCAAGAGATCAAAAGAATTATGGAGATACGGATATTAAAGATGCAGCATATCCAAAATTCTTGGAGAAATTGGAAGTTTGTAGAGATTTCTTCTTTGGGTATGATTATTCTGCATTTTTCACAGGCAGTGATTATGAGAAAGCGAAGGCTATCACAGGTGGTACAAACTTTTTATTGGGCAAGAATAGGGAAGAAACAAATTTGCCAGAAAAAGAACGGACGCAGTATGTGTATATCAAAGAGGCTTTGCTTCTGAAACAAGCGTTATCTTTGTGTAGCAGTTTGGTAGAGGAAAAAATTCGATTTGAAGCGGCTTATTTTGAAGCAGTGCGCACGATGCTGGTACGTCTTGGTACGAGTGGGGAAAATAAAAAGCTTACATTGCCGGAAGTCAATGAAAGAATCAACGAATTGTTGAAACACAGTATCAAAAGCGAAGGTGTCATCAATCTTTTTTCTGATGTGCAGACAGAGTTTTCTCTGTTTGATCCAAAGTTTTTGGAAGAAATCGCAAATATGAAAGAAAAAAATCTTGCGGTAGAATTGCTGAAAAAGCTGATTGCGGAGCAAGTATCTGTGTATCGTCGTACCAATGTTGTGAAATCAGAAAAATTTTCGGAAAGAATACAAAGTGCTTTGAATCGTTATTTGAACGGTATGCTGACCAATGAAGAGGTCATCGAAGAACTGATGAAGCTGGCAAAAGATATTGCAGATGCCAATGCAGAAGGTGAAAAGCTGGGATTAAACGCGGAAGAACTTGCATTTTATGATGCATTGACAAAACCACAGGCAATCAAAGATTTCTATCAAAACGATGAGTTGATTGCGATTACAAAAGAATTGACCGAGATGCTGCGCAAGAATCGTACCATTGACTGGCAGAAGAAAGAAAGTGCTAGAGCAGGTATGCGAAAAATGGTAAAGCGATTGCTCAAGAGATATAAATATCCGCCGGAAGGTATGGAAGACGCTGTGAAAACGGTAATGAGTCAGTGTGAAATGTGGACGGATCAGATGGGAGCGTAAAAGAGATTAAGGTTTTATAAATCATTTGAGAAGCTATTCTCGATATAGATGTAAATTTGAAAAACAGTTTCAACCTTAAGCAATTAGGGATTTGAAGCTGTTTTTTTATTCGCAAAAATACATCATTTTACTTTCTTGTGGTTTATGCAGGAGGTATGATTTTTAGCATAATTTTATACAAGAAATATGCCTTTGATTAAAACAGAAATTGTTCATATGGCTGAAAGTTTAAAAAATGAAAAGATTTCTGCATCAAACCCCTTCGTAGTGACCTGATATATGAAGGGATTTTTTTCTGTGAAAAAACAAAAAGGGCATTAAAAAATATACATAAAACACCCTTACTTTCAACACCAAGAATTTAGACAAATGTAACGAATTTTAAAAAGTTTTGAAAAACTGGTTATAAAATGCCTTCCAAGTGACCTGATATATGAAGGGTTTTTTTGTCCCTTTCATTTGTATTGAAACTACATACCCAAAAACAAAAATTAGGTAGGACAATGGCAACCAATAGATGCAAAAGTGGATTTTGAAAAAAATCAAAATAAATTGCACAAAATTTTCAAAATTGGTTGTTAAAGGGTACGTTTTTTCGGCTTATAAGTGAGGGGGTTTTTCTTTCCCTTCAATGTACCTTGAAAACTACATACAGGCAATATAAATACGTTACTCTGTTTTGCCCGAAAGGGAAAAGCAGTACCATACAGTGCGCCATAACGATCAACAGGATGTGAAGGAAAAATGATCCGAGCGATTTTTGCTGTATGGGAATGATCTTTTGGCAGGATCAAATGCCATGACCGAAGCAGAGCCATAATGATACTTCTGCCGAGTCCCAGACATCGCAAGGACGGCAGCCCGCATGACGGGGGAGGTGAGATGCCTATGTGTGCAGCCAAGCACAGTTTATATTGCTTTTTCTTATTTATAGGTTTTCATTAGGAAATTGGTTTGTTTGCTGATGAAAGTCTATAAAATCAAGTGAAAAGAAGGGGGAATACCTATGTCAAATAATCAGATGCAGAATGAAATCAGATATCAACTTTCTAAGGAGTTATTGGCGAGAATGCTGTTTCGAAATCTAATTACAGAAGAAGAATACTACAGAATAGATTGTTTGAATCTACAGACCTTCCAGCCGACAGAAGTAAAACTTTATGAAAAAAATAGTAGATGTGTCACTGAAAAACAGGTATCCTTTGCTTGAAGAAGGGGGGAATACCATGGAAGAAAAAGTAAAACGGATAGATATTGCAGATGTGGAAATGAAACAACAAAAAACGAAAAACGTTTGCGCTTATTGCAGAGTCAGTACAAATATTCCACACCAGAAAGGCTCTTATGAATCTCAGCTGGAGTATTATGAAAACATGATTCACGGCAAAGCTGGCTGGAATTTCGCAGGCATATATGCGGACTATGGCAAAAGCGGAACCAAAGAAAAAGGCAGAACAGATTTTATGCGTATGTTGGAAGACTGCGAAGCAGGAGAGATTGACATCATCTGTACGAAATCTATATCAAGATTTGCCAGAAATACAGTAGAATGTATCAAGGTTGTCAGGGAACTTAAGAAAAAACAAATCGATGTGTACTTTGAAAAAGAGAGAATCCATACACTATCAGAAAAAAGCGAATTGCTGCTTTCCATCTATTCATCTGTAGCACAGGCGGAATCAGAAAGCATCTCCTCAAACCAGAAATGGAGCATACAAAAACGGTTTCTGAATGGTACCTACATACTGCCCAATCCAGCATATGGCTACTATACCAATGAAAATGGATTGCTGGAGCTGGATCAGAAGCAAGCAGTTGTTGTGAGATATATATTCGATGAATATTTAGATGGAAAAGGGGTATGGCGGATTGCAAAAAGCCTGAATACCCAGAAAATTCCTACCAGAACAGGCAAGAAAAATTGGATACCAGTTACAGTTTATACCATTCTGAAAAACAGTATCTATACAGGGGACTTGCTTCTCCAGAAAACATACAGCGAAGATATCGTACCATTCGTTAGAAGAAAAAATCATGGGGAGTATCGTCAGGTACTGATTGAAAATGACCACGAACCAATCGTAACACATGAGGAGTATGAAGTTGTTCAGCGAATGCTGAAACAAAAGGCAAAAGTAAAAAAAGCAGGCAAAGAAGAACAGTTGGAAGAAACTTCAGAGTTTAAAGGAAAAGTTATCTGTGGCATCTGCGGCTCTTCATACAATCGTCAGGCGAAAAAAGACAGAACAGGGAAAAGCAATGTCACTTGGAGTTGTGCCAGACGCATACAAACAAAAGACTTATGCGAAAATGATATCATCAAGGAAAGCCAGTTGGAGCAAGCCTTTGTCATCATGTGGAATAAGCTGTCAAATCATTGTGATGAGATACTGGTACCATTGATGAATGAGCTGGAACAGTTAAAGGCAACACCTATGATTCAGGAACAGCTGGAACGGTTGGAAAAACAAATACAGGAACAAAAAAAGCAGAGGGAGATTCTCAACCACTTGGCAAGTGGAGAGATGATCGACTCTGCTTTTTATATGGAACAGCAAAGTGTCATTGAGAAAAGGCTGACGGAATACCAAAAGGCAAAGGAACGGTGTCTTCGTAAATCAAGACAGAGAAAAGAACTGACACAGACCAAAGAACTGATCAAGCAACTCAAAAAAGGACCGGCGTATCTGGAGGGATACGACAAGACATTATTCCAGGCAATCGTAAAGCAGATTATTGTAAATCCCAACGAGCTGGTCT